>Ga0209391_10000024_pt1 | contig 48380 bp, 46 predicted proteins | sample PPLLak3March2015_FD_187246 | JGI IMG/M metagenome (GOLD analysis project Ga0209391, IMG submission 187246) | Freshwater sediment microbial communities from Prairie Pothole Lake near Jamestown, North Dakota, USA - PPLs Lake P7 Core (1) Depth... | ecosystem: Environmental > Aquatic > Freshwater >...
CAACTCGGCGCTGCTCGCGCAGCTGCGGGCCAAGAAGGTCGTGCCCGAGCCGCGCTCGCTGACCGAGATACGCGAGTGGTACAACCAGTACTTCACCGTGCTCGGGAACATCGGCTTCGTCACGCAGCAGACGAACCTGCAGCACTACAAGGAGAAGGGCGACGGGTTCCAGGCGCACGAGGCCGTGCTCGACGTCGCCACGACGCTGCTCGCCGGCGCTCCCACGGCTCTCGCCGTGCTGGCCTCGACCGTGCAGGCGCTCAAGAAGATGGACTCGGGCAATCCGTGGGTGACGATCTTCAATCGCGAGAGCCGCTCCGCGAATACCGCACATTTCCAGGTGTCGACGGTCGACCGCGACCCGACCGGCGACCTGTTCGTCGCCCTGACCGCGTTTGCGCTCGAGGCGGAGCAGAAGATCACGCAGGTGCTGTTCTTCAAGTTCCGCAAGAACGAGGTGCGCATCGAGAACAATGCCGGCAAGGCCACGATCAACGCGGCCGTGCTGTCCGGACTGCGCGCCCAGATCGCGCAGAAGCTGCTGGCGCAGTCGAGCGACTTCGTGAGCGGTCTCGACATCTGAGCACGGGGGCGCGACGATCGGCTGCGGCAGTGCCCTGACGCGCCCGTCGGAGCGGGGAGAAGGCATGGGAGAGTTCGACAAGTACCTGAACCCGGGCGTGGATCGCCCGTCGTTCGCGCAGTGCAACCACGGCAAGACCTACGAGCTCGGGCCGCGGGTGTACTACCCGTCCACGAGCGCCCACGAGTGGCAGCTCGGCGAGCCGACCACGCGCCGGCTGCGCATCTTCGCGGTGGATCCGGCGGCGCTGGTGCGCGAGGGCAAGTACGCCACGATCGAGATCCCCTACGAGAAGCTCGCGCCGGGCCCGGTCGGTTGTCTGTTCGAGGTGGACACGACGGACCTCGACACCGGCAAGAAGTCGATGGACGCGGATCCCGACCTCGACGGACTCAAGGTGCTGCTCGGCAGCGGCATGGCGCCGTCCGACTCGAACCCGGCCTTCCACGCCCAGATGGTGTACGGAGTGGCAAGCCTCGTGCACCGCACCTTCCGCCGCGCGCTGGGGAGGCAGATCCCGTGGCCGTTCCCGGCGCGCGAGGGCGTGACGCGCCTGCGCATCCGGCCGTTCGCGGGCGAGACGCAGAACGCGTGGTACGACCCGAACCAGGGCACGCTCAACTTCGGATATTTCTACGCCCACGAGAAGCCGACCGACGGCACGCTGCCCCGTGGCATCGTGTACACGGCGCTGTCGCACGACATCGTCTGCCACGAGATGACGCACGCGATGCTCGACGCGCTGCGCTCGAATTTCGTGCTGCAGACCAGCGCGGACATGTCGGGATTCCACGAGGGCTTCTCGGACCTCATGGCGCTGTTCCACCACTTCCTGCACAAGGACGCGCTGCGCAACGCGCTCGCGCGCAGCCGCGGCAACCTGCGCGAATCCAAGTACCTCAGCCACATCGGGCAGCAGTTCGGCCGGGCCTCCGGCGGCGTTCAGGCGCTGCGCAGCGCGTGCAACACGGAACTTCGCTACGACCCGAAGATGCCGGCTCACCAGATGGGCGAGTTGCTCATGGCGGCGGTATTCGACGCGTTCTGCACGGTCTACGAGCGCAAGACCGCCTCGATCATGCGCCTCGCGACCGGCGGCACCGGCCGGCTGCCCGAAGGCGACCTGCCCGAGGCGCTCGTGGAGGTGCTCACGACGCGCGCGCACAACCTCGCCAGCCAGTTCCTGAACATGCTGATCCGGGCGGTGGACTACCTGCCGCCGGTGGACGTGCGGCTCGGCGAGTACCTGCGCGCAATCATCACCGCGGACTCGGAGCTGGTGCCGGACGACACCTGGAACTACCGCGAGGCGCTGATCGACGCGTTTCGCCTGCGCGGCGTCTATCCGCGCGAGGTGGTGAGCCTCAACGAGGACTCGCTGCTCTGGCGGCCTCCACGTCGCACCCTGGCTCCGATCAAGGCCCTGTCCTTCAGGGAGATCTACTTCTCGGGCGATCCCGGCAGCGCCGTGTCGATCGGCGAGCAGATCGCGCAGGCCTGCGAGCTCGGCGAGCACGTGACCGGCAGCGACACCTGCATGGAGGAGCTCGGGCTGGTGAGGAACGGCGACCCGCGGCTCGAGGGCGACCAGGTGGCCCTGCCCCGGATCGAGTCGGTGCGCACGCTGCGTCGCATCGGGCCCGACGGGCAGACCATCTTCGACACCGTCGCCGAGATCCTGCAGGTGCGCATCGTGCGTCCGCGCGACGGCAAGCCCGGCTTCGAGATCTACGGCGGTTGCACGCTGATCCTCGACTCGCTGGGCAACGTCCGCATCGCCGTGCTCAAGAGCGTCATCGGCGAGCGGCGCATCGACCGGCGCCTCGACTACCTCGAGAGCCCCGCGAGCCGGCAGTTCTGGAAGAAGACGGGCGACCGGTACGTCCAGCGCGACACGACGCCGTTCCTGGCGCTCTGCGGTCCGGTCCGCCGGCGTAACAAGGACGACGACCTCGACGACTGACAGGCTGCGGCGGCGTGAGCCGCGCAGGGGAGAAACCGATGAGATACGACCTGGTGTTCGAGGGTGGCGGTGCGAAGGGCATGGCGTTCGTGGGCTCGGTCGCCGAGCTGCTGAAGGCGGGCCACACCCACGACCGGCTGCTCGGCACGTCTGCCGGCGCCATCACGGCCACGCTGCTCGCCGCGGGCTACACGGTCGACGAGATGAATGCGGCGCTGATGGAGCAGGAGAACGGCAAGCCGGTGTTCTCGGGCTTCATGGGCAGCCCGGAGGATTTCACCGACGCCGAGATCGAGCAGGGCGGCATGCTGGCCCTGCTCAAGAACCTCGACCTCTCTCTGCTGCCCAATTTTTTCGAGGACCACATGGACCGCAAGGTCGTGCGCGCGCTGGCCCGCGGCGGCAAGTCGCGCAACCTCGTGGCGCTCGTCGAGCGCGGGGGCTGGTTCGCGGCGCGACGGTTCCTGACGTGGATGGGCGGCAAGCTCGACGCCGGGCGGCGTGCTGACGGCAAGCCGCGCGGCTACTCGGGGATGTCGCTGCGGCAGTTTTTCGAGGCGACCGGCGTGGACCTCTCGATGGTCGCCTCCGACACCACCGAAGGCCGGCTGCTGGTGCTGAACCACCGCACCGCGCCGGACTGCCCGGTGGTCTACGCGGTGCGCATGTCCATGAGCATCCCGCTGGTCTGGGACGAGGTGACCTGGCGTCCCGAGTGGGGCACCTACCGCGGTCGCGACATCGCCGGCCACGGCGTGGTGGACGGCGGCATGCTCTCGAACTTTCCGCTCGAGCTGTTCATCTCGGCCGAGTCCAAGGTCACGAACGTGATGGGCCCGAAGCAGAACACGCCGGTGCTCGGGCTGATGATCGACGAGTCGCTCGAGGTGCCCGGCGCCGGCGCGGGCGCCGCGGCCAAGCAGCCGGGCGCACTCGCGGAGTTCGCGCTCGTCACGCGCATCGGCAGGCTGATCGACACCGCCACGACCGCGCACGACAAGCGCGTGATCGAGGAGCACGGCGATCTGATCGTACGCCTGCCGGCCAAGGGCTACGGCACGACCGAGTTCGACATGAGCGAGGCGCGCCGCAACGCGCTCGTCGAGGCGGCGCGCAAGGCGACCCAGGCATGGCTGCTCACCGCGCCGCGCACGGTGCCGGCGATGAGCTTCGGTCCGGGGGCGCCTGCCACCAAGGCCTCGCGACGTGCGGATTCGATTGCGCTCGACCTGCTCGACTGAACTCGCCGCGTTATGTCGCAAAAGACTTGACGCATTTCACGGTTTTCCTAAGCTCGTGCCGAAATCCGCCGCAGGGTGCGGCGGGCATAACAACGAAAGCAAAGGAGAACTTCAGTGAAGATTCCGATTCCGGCGCTGCTGGCGCTGGCGCTGCTTGGCGGACCGGCGGCGGCCAACGCCGCAATGGTGACCTGGGAGATCCGCGGCACGATCAACGAGATCGACAACGGCACGGACAACGCCTTCCAGGAATTCACCGTCGGCGACAGCTATCGGTTCCGGTGGACCTTCGACACGGCGGCACCTCTGGTTCTCGAGTTTCCCGCAGGCGCTTATCGTTACGACGGCAGCGCCATATCGTTGGCGGTCGATGCCGGCCCGGTCAGCGGCGTCGAGATCGGCCCCTCGCCGATGTCGCGAATCATCCTGCGTGACGATTCGCTCGTCGGATCCGATGTCACGGACGGCATCTCGTTCAGCCACGCGTCGTTCGACCCGACGGACGGCGGCTTCTACACGTTCATCGCCCACATCATGCGTGGAACTTTGCTCGACATCTTCAATGGATCCGCCTTGCCGACGCGGCCCGATCCGCGGCTGGCGAGCCTCGACATCGCGGCGCTCAACATCTGCCGGACGAACTCGGATTCCGCCGCGGACTGCGCCAGGGGCTTCCTGGGCGGCACGATTGACTCCATCCGCTACGTGCCGGAGCCGGGTTCGCTCGCGCTGCTGGGCCTCGGCCTCGCCGGTCTCGGCGTGGCGCGGCGCAGGGCCCGAGCCGGCTGAGCCGCGCACTCCGCGCAGGCAGGGGCGACCGGCGCGCAGGCGCATCGACCCTTCCGACACGACGACGCCCCGCTTGCGGGGCGTTTTCGTTGCTGACGCCGGCATCCCCGAGCTGCTGCCGTACTGAGTCACCTTCACGTTATTCTTGCGTCGAGAGGTTTTGGGACCCCATGACGCACACCACCAGCTCGATCGACGTACCCAGCATCAGCGCGGCGTGCACCCACGCCTCACCCGAGGGCGACGGATGAACCACGACTGGACCCTGCTCATCCGCAACGCGCTCGTCTTCGACGGCACGGGCGAGCCACCACACCGCGAGGACGTCGCCGTCGCCGGCCGCCGCATCGCCGCACGCGGCCCGTCGCTCGACCCGGCGCGCGCCGGACGCGTAATCGACGGCGAGGGACTGTGGCTCATGCCCGGCCTCGTGGACATCCACACCCACCTGGACCTCGAAGTCGAGCTTGCCCCCGGCCTGCCGGAATCCGTGCGGCACGGCACGACCACGGTGGTGGTCGGAAACTGCAGCCTCGGCACGGCCTTCGGCGCGCAGCGACGCAACGGCGAGGACCCGATCCTCGACTGCTTCACGCGCGTCGAGAACATCCCGAAGTCGGTGCTGCGAAAGGTCGTGGACCGTATCGACTGGAGCACGACGGCAGGCTACCTCGAGCACCTCGCGCAACTGCCGCTCGGTCCGAACATCGTGGCGCTGCTGCCGCACTCCATGCTGCGCATCGAGGTGATGGGCACGACCGCGGCGGTGTCGCGCGAGCCGACCCGCGACGAGCTCGCCCGCATGCGGGGACTCCTCGAGGACGCGATGCGGCAGGGCTACGCAGGCTTCTCCACGGACGCGATCCCCTTCCACTACCTCGCCAACACGCCGCACACGGACAAGCGCATTCCTGCGCAGCACGCCACGCTCGGCGAGCTGCGCACGCTGCTCGACGTCGTGCGGGAACACGACCGGGTGTGGCAGTGCACGCCCGACGCCGCACACCGCGTCGCCACCTTCCTGCGCTTTTTCCTGACCAGCGGCCGGCTGTTCGGCCGACCGCTCAAGACGTCCGCGCTCACCGCCGTGGACCTCACGCACGAGCGGAACACATGGAAACTCTTTCCGCTGATCGCCGGGCTACTGAACTCGAGGCTGGTGGACGGTCGCTTCCACTTCCAGGTGCTCGCGACCCCGTTCCGCATGTACGCGGAGGGCGCGATCTGCCCGATCTTCGAGGAGTTCGAGTCGTCGCGGCAACTCATGGCCTGCGACATAGAGGATGCGGACACGCGGCGCCGGACCATGGCGACCGACGCGTTCGGCGAGCTGTTCGTGCGCGAGTGGCACGATGCGGGTGCGGTCTCGACCTTCAACCGCGACCTCGACGCGCTCACCGTCGAGCGCTGCCCCGTGACCGAGTGGCAAGGCGAGACCTTCGGCGCCATCCATCGCCGGCTGCGGGAATTCCAGGCCGGGCGCCGCGAGGCAGCCCGAAGCCCTGCCGAGGCCGAGGCCCTCGCCGCCTTCCCGAACCCGATCGAGCGCGAGGGCGCGTTCCTGCTGCACCTCGTGCGCCGCTACGACCGCGGGCTGCGATGGTGGTTCACGGTCGCGAACGACCGGCCCGAGATCCTGGAAAAACTGCTGTTCCACCGGCACTTGCTGCCGGGCTTCAACGACAGCGGTGCGCACCTGATCAACCTCGCGTTCTTCGACGGCAACCTGCTCACGCTGCAGGTGGCGCAGCGCCACTCGATCGAGCGGGTCGCCCATGCCGTGAAGCGCCTCACCCGCGAGCCCGCCGCGTTCTTCGGTGTCGACGCCGGCCGGCTCGAGCCGGGCGCGCAGGCCGACCTCGTACTGGTGAACCCCGACGCGCTGCGCGGCTACGACACCGATGCCAACCGGCGCATGGTGTACCGCGACATCTTCGAGCACGAACAGCTCGTGAACCGCTCCGACGGCGTGGTCGCTGGCGTGTTCATCGCGGGCGAGCAGGTCTGGGATGGCCGGGTGTTCACGGCGGCGCTCGGGACGCGGCGGCTCGGGCGGGCGCTTACGGCCGGTCTTCCGGCTGCTGCTGCAGCTGCAACGGCGTGCAGGGTCGCCTGAGCGACCGCGCGGCAGGGTCCGTGGCGGGCGGTGCGTGCCGGGTGCGTTTCGAGTCGCTCCCCGATACTCGCTTGGTCGAAACGCACCCGGCACGCACCGCCATCACTGCGGCGCCTGGGCTCGGCCGCCTGGGGCGGCCATCGCACGGCGCATGAAGCGTCAATACGGGACGACCGCCCGGACTGCCAGTGGGATGCGGACCTGACTCAGCGTTGAGTGCCGTTGCGGACCTGCCTTCTTTTGCGACCGCCGGTGCGTCGGGATCCGGCAAACTCACCATGCGCCGTGCGCGTTCTCGCCCCGGCGAGAACGTGCTCAGGCGCCTGCTGTCAGGCGGGGTTTCCGGGTCGGTCCAGCCGAGCATGTCGGCTTTCGCGAGGCAGGACCGACCCGGAAACCCCGCCCACAACCGGCGCACCGTCGCAAACGACGCCGCGCAAACCGCTATCGCCACCGTGAGTCCCCAGCAATAAGCTGCCAGGCGTGGACTCCAACGTCGTCTTCCGCGCCCGCGCCCTCACCAAGGTCTACCGGATGGGCGAGGTCGAAGTCGTCGCGCTGCGCGGCGTCGATCTCGACCTGTACAAGGGTGAATTCGTGGTCCTGCTCGGACCCTCGGGCAGCGGCAAGTCCACGCTGCTCAACATCCTCGGCGGCCTCGACAGCGCCACCTCGGGCGAGGTGTACTACGCGGGCCACGACCTTGCGCGCGCCAGCGAGCGCGAGCTCACGGAGTTCCGCCGCGACCACGTGGGCTTCGTGTTCCAGTTCTACAACCTGATCCCCAGCCTCACTGCGCGCGAGAACGTAGCCGCGGTCACCGAGATCGCGCGCGCGCCGATGAAGCCGGAGGCCGCGCTCGAGCTGGTGGGCATGGGCGAGCGGCTCGACCACTTCCCGGCGCAACTGTCGGGCGGCGAGCAGCAACGGGTCGCGATCGCCCGTGCGATCGCCAAGAATCCGGCGGTGCTGCTCTGCGACGAGCCCACCGGCGCGCTCGACTCCGCGACCGGCATCGTCGTGCTCGAGGCGATCGCCCGCGCCAACCGCAGCCTCGGCACGACCACGGTCGTGATCACGCACAACGTCGTGATCGCCGGGATGGCCGATCGGGTGATCCGCATGGCCGACGGTCGAATCTCGGGCAGCGAGCGCAACACGGATCGCAAGGAAGCGCGGGAGCTGGCCTGGTAATGGGCGTCCTCGACCGCAAGCTGCGACGCGACCTCTGGCACCTGCGCGGCATGGTGGCGGCGATTTCGCTGGTGCTGCTCGGCGGCATCGCCACCTTCGTGATGTCGCGCGTCACCTACCAGTCGCTGTCGGTCACGCAGCAACGCTATTACGCCGACCAGCGCTTCGCCGAGGTGTTCGCGGGGCTGGTGCGCGCGCCGGAGGCGGTCGCCGAGCGGCTCGCCGCACTGCCGGGCGTGAACCAGGTCGAGACACGGGTCACGGCCGCCGCGAACCTCGAGCTCGACGGGTTCGAGGATCCGGTGACGGCCCGCATCGTCTCGCTGCCCGAGCACGGCGAGGCGCTGCTCAACGTGCCGTGGCTGCGGCGCGGACGCCTGCCCGAGCCGCACGCGGATCACGAGGTGACCGTCAGCGACGACTTCGCCGCGGCGCACGAGCTCGGGCCCGGCGACCGGATCACCGCCGTCATCAAGGGCCGCCGCAAGCAGTTCACGGTCACCGGCGTCACGCTGTCGCCCGAATTCATGTACGCGATCCCGCCCGGCGGCACCTTCCCGGACCACGAGCGCTACGGGATCCTGTGGATGAACCGGCGCGCGCTCGCCACGGCGCTCGACATGGACGGCGCGTTCAACGACGTGAGCTTCTCGTTGCAGCGCGGTGCCGCGGCGAGCGACGTGATCGACGCGGTGGACGTGGTGCTCGCTCGCTTCGGAGGCGCCGGCGCCTACGAGCGCGACGACCAGTTCAGTCACCGCTTCATCACCGAGGAGCTGCGCGGGCTCGCGACCATGGCGACCGTCTTCCCGGTGATCTTCCTCGGCGTGGCGGCGTTCCTGCTCAACGTGGTGATCACGCGCCTCATCGCCCTCGAGCGCGAGCAGATCGGCACGCTGAAGGCCTTCGGCTACGAGACATCCGCCATCGCCTGGCACTACCTGAAGCTGGTGCTCGCGATCATGTCCTTCGGCCTCGCCGCCGGGATCGGCGCGGGACTGTGGTTCGCACGCGGCATGGCGAGCGTCTACCAGACCTTCTACAGCTTTCCCTACCTGGAGCTGCACCTCGACCCGGCGGTGTTCGTGCAGGCCGTGACGGTCACGCTGGTGGCGGGGTTCGCGGGAACGGCCCTCGCCGTGCAGCGTGCGGCATCGCCGCCCCCGGCGGTCGCCATGCGACCCGAGCCACCGCCCATGTACCGCGCCACCATCCTCGAGCGGGCCGGACTGCGCCGGCGGCTCGCCGAGCCCTCGCGCATGATCGTGCGCCACATCGCGCGCCGTCCGCTGCGCTCCGGCCTCACCGTGCTCGGCATCGCCGCGGCGGTCGGCATCCTGATGATCACCAACTTCCAGCGCGACTCCATCGGCTGGATGATCGACGTGCAGTACGTGCTCGCGAGCCGCGAGGACATGACGGTGATGTTCACGGACCCGACGCCGCGTCGCGCGCTCTACTCGCTCGAAGCCCTCGACGGCGTGACCCGCGCCGAGGGATTCCGCGCCGTCCCCGCACGACTCGTGCACGGGCACCGCAGCTACCGCACCTCCGTCGAGGGGGTCGAGCCCGGCGCCGACCTGCAGCGGGTGCTCGACATGTCGCTGCGGCCCGTGCCCATCCCGGCCGAAGGCGTCATCCTCACGGAGTACCTCGCCCGCGAGATCCTCGACATCGAGCCCGGGCAGATGCTGCGCATCGAGGTGCTCGAAGGTCGCCGCGAAGTGCTCGAGGTCCCGGTGGCGGGGGTCACCCGCCAGTACCTGGGCGTGAACGCCTACCTGAGCCGCGAATCGCTCAACCGGCTGCTGCGCGAGGGCCCGGCGATCTCCGGCGCGCGCCTCGCGGTGGACCCGGCGCGGCAGGTCGAGGTCTACCGGGAACTGCGGCGCATGCCGCGCGTCGCGGGCACCGTGGTGCGCGAGAATTCGATCAACCAGTTCAACGAGATGATGGAGGAGACCATCCTGTTCTTCTCGCTGATCACCGCACTGCTCGGCGGCTTCGTCGCCTTCGGCGTGGTGTACAACTCGGCGCGCATCGCGCTGTCGGAGCGCGGTCGCGAGCTCGCCTCGCTCAGGGTGCTCGGTTTCACGCAGGGCGAGGTGGGCTACATCCTGCTCGGCGAGATCGGGCTGCTCACGCTCCTGGCACTGCCGCTCGGCTTCGCTTTCGGACGCGCGCTGTCGGCTTACCTCGCCTCCGCGTTCGCCTCCGACCTGTACCGCATCCCGCTGATCGTGCAGCCGGCGACCTACTCGCTGGCCTCGACGGTGGTGCTCGTGTCGTTCGTCGCAAGCGCCGTGCTGATCTGGCGCAGGATCGCCAACCTCGACCTGGTCGAGGTTCTGAAGACCCGGGAGTAGACCGTGCCATCGAAACGCCTGTGGGGACTCGTCATCCTGGCCGCGGTGGTCGCCGCGGCGGTCGCCTGGGGATTCTGGCCGCGCGCCGAGCCGGTGGAGACGGCGGAGGTGGCGCGCCGGCCGCTGGCGATCACGGTCGAGGAGGAAGGCCGCACGCGGGTGCGCGAGCGCTACGTGCTGCACGCGCCGGTGGCGGGCTACCTGCGTCGCATCGAACTCGACGTGGGCGACGCCGCGCCGCTCGGCGCGACGCTCGCCACGCTCGACCCGCTGCGCCCCGCCACGCTCGACCAGCGCAGCCGTGCCGAGGCCGAGGCCCGCGTCGCCGCCGCGCGCGCCGAGCTGACGCGTCGCGAGGCCGCCGCACGGCAGGCCGTCGCCGAGGCCGAGCTCGCCGCCGCGGAGTTCGCGCGGCGCGAGGGGCTGGTCGGGCGGGGACTCGTGTCCCGCTCGCAGTTCGACGAGGCACGCGGCCAGATGCGCGCGACCGAGGCCGCGCGCCGCGCCGCGACCGCGGACATCGAGGTGGCGCGCTACGACCTCGAGGCCGCGAACGCGGCGCTGCGCTACACCTCCACCGGCGAGGCCGGGAAGCCGCTCGAGACCGTCCCGCTGCGCTCGCCCATCGAGGGCCGCGTGCTCGCCATCCGGCAGGAGAGCGCCGGCGTGGTGGCGGCGGGCCAGCCGCTGCTCGAGGTCGGCGACCCGGGCGAACTCGAGGTCGAGGTCGAGGTGCTGTCGCGGGACGCCGTGCGCATCGCACCCGGAGGACGCGTGCTGCTCGAGCGCTGGGGAGGCGAAGCAGAGCTCGAGGGCGTGGTCCGCACCGTCGAACCCACCGGCTTCACGAAGGTGAGCGCGCTCGGCGTGGAGGAGCAGCGCGTGCGCGTGATCGTCGACCTCGCCTCCCCGCCCGACGCCTGGCGGCGGCTCGGCGACGGCTATCGCGTCGAGGCGATCTTCATCGTCTGGGAGCGCGAGGACGCGCTCACCGTGCCGGCGAGCGCGTTGTTCCGCCGCGACGACGGCTGGGCGGTGTTCGCGGTCGAGGGTGGGCGGGCGCGAGAGCGCGAGGTCACGGTGGGCCCGGGCAGCGGGCTGCTCACCGAGATCGTCGCGGGGCTCGAGGAAGGCGACACGGTGGTCGTGCATCCGGGGGACGCGGTTTCCGACGGCGTGCGGGTGCGATCGTTCAGTGCGCGGTGAAGGGTTGGTATGAGCCGCCAAGGGTGGCAGGGCGGGGATGGCGTGCCCATCCGCCCTCGCGAAAGCCGACATGCTCGGTCGGACGGGCACGCCATCCCCGCCTGACACGCGGCGCCTGAGCGACTTTTCGCTGTGCGAAAACTCGCACGGCGCAAGGGGAGTTAACCGGATCCAGCCGCACATACGGCGGCACGGGCAGCCGAGGTTAGCCACGGTTGCCGAAGCTGAGTTCGGCCTTTTCCCCGCCCGCCGGCGGGTGGGATGCGACCGTCATTCAACGTTGAGTGCCATTGCCGCCCACGCTTGTGCGGCTACCGACGCCACGGCGGAATCCGGCTCAACCTGATGCGCCGTGCGAGTTCGCGCCCCAGCGCGAGCTCGCTCAGGCGCCCCGCTGACGGTGGTTCGTGCCGGGTGCGTTTCGACCAAGCGAGTATCGGGGAGCGACTCGAAACGCACCCGGCACGAACCACCCGCCACCGGATTCAGAGCGAACCGACTGCCCGCGCCAACCGCAACCGCGCCAGCCCCGCATCGAGCGTGGCGTTGTCGCGGTTCGTGAGCGCCTGCACCCGCAGCGTCTCCGCCTCGAGGAGCTGCGTCTGCGTCCCGAGGCCTGCGCCGTAGCGCTCGCGCGCGATGCGCAGGTTCTCCTCGGCTTGGCCGACCGCATCGGCCGTGACCCGTATACGCTGCCGCGTCTCCTCGACGTCGAGCCACGCCTGCCGCACCTGCAGCGCGATCATCGACTCGACGTCGGCGCGCTGCTCCTGCGTGGCACGCCGGTTGCGCTCGAGGGCGGCGGCGCGCTTGCGCGACTGGCCGCCGTCGAAAAGCGCCCACTGCACGCCCACGCCCGCCATCGCGACCGTCTCGTCGTCGAGGAACTGGTTCTCGAGGTAGGTGTAGCCGCCGCTCACGCTGAGCTGCGGCAGCACACGCGACCGCTCGACCTTCGCGAGCTGGCCGTAGGCCTCGGCCTGCTCGCCGAGCGCGGCGAGTTCGGTGCGCCGGTCGAGCGCATGCTGCACCAGCACGTCGAGCTCCGTGGGCAGTGCGTCAGGCGCCGGGATGGCCTCCTCGATCTCGGCGGGACGATCGAGCGGCTCGCCGAGGCGGCGGTTGTAGGCGGCCTGGGCGATCTCGGCCGCATTGGCGGCACGCAGCCGGTTCTGCCGCGCGTCGGCGAGCGCCACCTCGACCGCCAGCAGCTCGTTCTTCGGCACCAGCTCGCTCTCGAACATCGCGCCGATGTCGCCCGCGAGCGCTTCGAGCGACTTCACGTTGCTGTCGGCCACGGCGAGCGCCTTGCGGGCCCGAAGCACGCCGACGTAGGACTCGGCGACGGCGAGCTTCACGTCCTGTTCGGCACCGACCGCCTGGGCACCCACGCCGCGGCCGCGGGCTTCGGCCGCCGCGATCCCCGAGGTGATGCGGCCGCCCGTGAACAGCGGCACCGAGACCGCGGCCTGGCCCGTCACGAAGTCGTCGCCGCCGAACAGCGGCGGCGCCGTGATCGGCAACCCGGTGAACGAGAAATCGAAGGCGGGCGACTCGTCGAGCCAGGTGTAGCTGCCGCCGACCGCGACCGTGGGCCAGCGCTGGGCCCGGGCCGCGGCCGCGTCGAGCTCGGCCGCCTCCGCCTGGCTGCGCGCGGCGGCGAGGCCACGGTCGGCCGCGAGCGCACGCACCCAGGCATCCTCGAGCGTTTCCGCCCCGAGCACGGGGGCGCACACCGCCCCGGCGAGCAGGGACGCGACGATCGCGCGCGGCACGCCAGCTTTCATCCGCCTGCTCCTCTCATGGTTTCAGCGACTCGATGCCGAGAGTGCTCAGCACGTACTTCTCGTAGACCGGCGCGACCGACCCGACGCGCACCTTGCGCAGGAAATACTTCTCGAAGGCGATCTTGGCGACGTGCACCCACTTGCCTTCCCGCGCCCAGGTGACGTTTCTCGGCGGGATCTGCGGCAGCGCCACGAAGGCGGCGCCGGTGTCGCCGAAGTCGGCGAGGCAGATCGCGTTCCAGGTGCCGCGCGCGGTGGCGGGCGTGCCGGCAACGTCGGCGGCGACGTTCTCGCAGATTGCGCTCACCATGGACTCGATCATGTAGCCGGTCTTGGGCGCGCCCGTGGGCACCGGCGTCGTCTCGACCGGCGGGATCGCCACGCACACGCCCGCCGAGTAGATGTTCGGGTACTTCTTCGAGCGCTGGTGCTCGTCGATGAGCACGAAGCCGCGCGGGTTGCACAGCTCGGGCACCGCGGCGACCGCATCCACGCCCTTGAAGGCCGGGATCACCATCGAGTACTTGAAGGGCAGCTTGTGCTCCTTCTTCACCGAGCCGTCCTCGGCGTGCTCGGCGACGGTCATCACGCCCGCCTCGACGCCCACGACCTTTGCATTGGTGATCCAGTTGATGTGGCGCTGGCGAAGCACGGACTCCATGAGCCCCTTGCTGTCGCCCACGCCACCGAGTCCCATGTGGCCGATGTAGGGCTCGGCCGTGATGTAGGTCATCGGCACGCGGTCCCGGATCTTGCGGCGGCGCAGGTCGGTGTCCAGGATCATCGCGGTCTCGTAGGCCGGGCCGAAGCAGCTCGCGCCCTGCGCCGCGCCCACCACGATCGGGCCTGGGTCCTTGACGAACTGCTGGTAGCGGTCCCAGCCGGCGAGCGCGTGCTCGTGCGTGCACACCGACTGCGTGTGGCCCTTCGGCCCGAGCCCCGGGATTTCCTCGAAGGCGAGCTTCGGCCCCGTGGTGATGACGAGGTAGTCGTAGGCGAGCGTGCTGCCGTCGGCGAGCCTGAGCGTCGAGCCCGGCGCGTCGATCGCCTCCACCATCTTCGGCACGAAGCGGATTTCCTTGTCCGCGAGCGGCTCGGCGAGGTCCACGCGGGTCTGCGGCGCGGTGCGCCAGCCGACCAGCATCCACGGGTTGGAGGGCGTGAACTCGAAGAAGGCGCTGCTGCCCACCATCGTCACTTCGTGCCCCTTGCCGAGCTTCTTCTTCATCTCGTAGGCGCACGCGACGCCGCCGAGACCCGCACCCATCACTACGACTCTGGCCATGACTCTCCCCTTGCGCCTCAGGCGCGCTGTTGTCGGTTGCGATAGCTGAAGTACAGGATCGGGATCAACACGAGCGTCAGCGCCGTGGAGACCAGGATCCCGAAGATCAGCGAGACGGCGAGCCCGTTGAAGATCGGGTCGTCGAGGATGAAGAACGCGCCGATCATCGCCGCCACGCCGGTGAGCACGATCGGACGCGCACGCACGGCGGCTGCCCGGATCACGGCGTCGGCGAGCTTGCGGCCCTGCGCGATCTCCACGTTCACGAAGTCCACGAGCAGGATCGAGTTGCGCACGATGATGCCGGCGAGCGCGATCATGCCGATCATGGAGGTCGCCGTGAACTGCGCGCCGAGGAGCGCGTGCCCGGGCATCACGCCGATCACCGTCAGCGGGATCGGCGCCATGATCACGAGCGGCACGGCGTACGAGCGGAACTGCGCGACGACCAGCAGGTAGATCAGGATGAGACCCACGGAGTACGCGAGGCCCATGTCCCGGAAGGTCTCGTAGGTGATCTGCCACTCGCCGTCCCACTTGATCGTGAATCGGTAGGGATCCTCCGGCGGGCTGAAGAACCGCTGCTGGAGATCGACGTTGCCCGGCGGCTCGCGCTTCAACGCGCCGACGATGCCGAACATGCCGTAGAGCGGGCTGTCGAGTTCGCCGACCGCGTCCGCGGTGACGTAGGTCAGCGGCAGCAGGTCCTTGTGGTAGATCGCCTCGTCCCAGGGCCGCTCCTCCACGGCCGCGATCTCGGAGAGCGGCACCCGCGCACCGGCCACCGACCGCACTTCGAGCGCCAGCACGCCCGCGAGGTCGGCCTTGTCGGGGACGCCGAGCTCGAGGCGCACCGGGACCGGGTAGGTCGCACGGCCGGACTGCACGTAGGTCGCGTCGAAGCCGCCAAGGCCCGTCGCCAGCACCTGCGCCGCCTCGGCCTGGTTCACGCCGAGCAGCGCGGCCTTCTGGCGGTCGATGGCGACGACCAGGCGCGGGCGCTCGGCCTCGAGGCTGTCGTCCACGTCGACGACGTCCGGCGCCGAGGCGAAAACCTTGCGCACGGCCTGAGTGAGCTCGCGCTGCGCGTCCCGGAATGGTCCGTAGATCTCGGCCACGAGGGGCGCCTGCACGGGCGGACCCGGCGGTACCTCGACGACTTTCACGGCGGCGCCGTACCTGCGCCCGATCTCCGCCAGCGCCGGCCTCGCGGCCATCGCGATCTCGTGGCTCTGCCGGTCGCGATGGTGCTTGTCGACCAGATTCACCTGGATGTCGCCGAGCTCGGGGCCGGAGCGCAGGTAGTACTGGCGCACGAGCCCGTTGAAGTTGATCGGCGCGGACGTGCCCGCATAGACCTGGTAGTCGGTGACCTCGGGCAGCTCCGCGATCGACGCGGCCAGCGCGTCGAGCACGCGGCCCGTTTCCTCGAGCGCGGTGCCCTCGGGCATGTCCACGACGACCTGGAACTCCGACTTGTTGTCGAAGGGCAGCATCTTCATGACGACCCACTGCACGACCACCAGCGAGACGGCGAGCCCGATGGCGACCAGTGTGCCGAGGTACAGCTTGTGGCGGCTCCGCTGCGCGCGGTCGCCCCGCAGGAACGGCGCCATTACGCGCTCGAAGAAGCGGTGCAGGCGCGACTCCTCGCCGGCCTCGGAGTGCGCCTCGGCGCTCGCGTGCGAAAGCAACCGCTTGGACAGCCACGGCGTGAAGATCAGCGCGATCGCCAGCGAGATGAGCATGCCCATGCTGGCATTGATGGGGATGGGGCTCATGTACGGGCCCATCAGGCCCGAGACGAACGCCATCGGCAGCAGTGCCGCGATCACGGTGAAGGTCGCGAGGATGGTGGGCCCGCCCACCTCGTCCACGGCGCGCGGGATCAGCTCGCCGAGGCCCAGGCCGGGGTGCAGGCCCATGTGCCGGTTGATGTTCTCGACGACGACGATCGCGTCGTCCACCAGGATGCCGATCGAGAAGATGAGTGCGAACAGCGACACGCGGTTGATCGTGAAGCCCCACGCCCAGGAGGCGAACAACGTCGCGGCGAGCGTGATGATCACGGCCGAGCCCACCACCACGGCCTCGCGCCACCCGACGGTGAGCCACACCAGCAGCACGACCGACGCGGTGGCGAACATCAGCTTCTGGATGAGCTTCTGCGCCTTGTCGTTCGCGGTAACGCCATAGTCGCGGGTGACCGTGACCTCGACGCCTTCGGGTATGTACGTGCCGCGCAGCAGCTCGACGCGCTCGATGACCGCGCGCGTGACGTCGATGGCGTTCTCGCCCGGCTTCTTCGAGACCGCAATGGTCACCGCCGGTGCCGTGCCGTCGAATTCGATGCCCCGCTGCACCGCCGCCGGGCCCGTGCCGAAGGTGACGTACTGCTCGGGCTGGTCCGGGCCCGCACGGACCTGCGCGATGTCCTGCAGGTACACGGGCCGACCCTCGTGCACCGCGACCACGAGCTGCGCGACCTCGTCGCGGTCGGCGAGGAACTCGCCGGCCTGCACGGGCACGCTGGTGCCGTCTGCCACGACGGAGCCGGCGTGGTGCACCACGTTCGCCGCCTGCAGCGAGCCGACGAGCTCGTTGACGGTGAGGCCGAACCCGGCCAGTCGCTGCGGGTCGAGCGTCACGTGCACGGTCTGGTCGGGGCCGCCGATCGTGTACACGTTGCGCGTGCCCGGCACGCGCTGGATCTCGGCCTCGATGGCCTGCGCCACCTGGCGCAGCTCGTGGGCGCCGCGCTCCGGGTCCTGCGTCCACAGCGTGAGACTCAGGATGGGCACGTCGTCGATGCCCTTCGGCTTCACCAGCGGCTGCAGGATGCCCACGCCCGGAGGCCGCCAGTCCTGGTTCGAGTAGATGGCGTTGTACAGTCGCACGATCGCCTCGGTGCGAGCCTCGCCGACCTCGAACTGCACGGTGAGCACCGCCGCGCCCGGGCGCGACACCGAGTAGATGTGCTTCACGCCGGATATCTCGGCGAGCACGCGCTCCATCGGCGTGGCGACCAGGCTCTCGACCTGCTCGGCGCTCGCGCCGGGGAAGGGCACGATGACGTTCGCCATCGTGACGTTGATCTGCGGCTCTTCCTCGCGCGGCGTCACCGCCACGGCGAACAGCCCGAGCAGCAGGGCGGTGATGCCGAGCAGCGGCGTGAGCTCGCTGTCGAGGAACAGGCGCGCGATGCGCCCGCTGATGCCGAGCTTCTCAGTCATGCGCCTTCGCCGGGCGGCGCGCCTTGAGGCCCGCGGCTGCCGGGTCGACGGCGATGCGCTCGCCGCCGACCACCCCGGCGAGGATCTCGACCTGGTCGCCGCGGACGTGGCCGAGCCGCACCTGCCGCAACGCGACCCGACCGTCGGGCGCCACGACGTACACGCCGCGCATCTCGCTGCGCTCGACGACCGCCGAGCGCGGCACGAGCAGGCGGTCGGCCTCGCCCACGATCAGGCCGACCTTGACGAACATGCCGGGCGCGAGACCCTCGACGTTCCTCGGCAACTCGATGCGGGCGCGGAAGGTGTTCGACTGGGGCTCGGCGGAGGGGAACAGCGTGACGCCGGTGGCCTCGATGCGCCGGCCGTCCGCGTACACCGCCGCCTTGCGCACGGCGCGCGCCTGCTCGATGACGCTCTGGGGAACGTCCACCTCGACGCGCAGCGCGTCGAGCGAGGCGCCGCTCATGAGCGGCGTGCCAGGTGCGACGGCCTCGCCCACCTGCACGAACCGCTGGGTGACGACACCGGTATACGGCGCGCGGATCTCCGTATAGGACACGCCCTCGCGCGCCGCATCGAGGCCGGCGCGAGCGGCGATCAGCCGGGCGACGGCCGCATCGCGCGACGCGCTCGCCTCGTCGAGGGTGGCCTTGGCGACCACCCGTCGCTGGTACATGTCGTTGATGCGCTGGTAGCGCAGCTGCGCCTCGGCCTCGCGGGCCGTCGCCTCCTTCAGCGCCGCCTGGGCCTGGGCGAGGCCGGTGGCCTGCTCCGTGCTGCGGATGCGCAGGATCAGCGCGCCCTCGGTCACGCGGTCGTTGACGTCGAAGTTGATCTCTGAGACCCGTCCGGCCGTCTGCGCCGACACCGTCGCCTGGTTGACCGCCTCAACCGTACCGTCCAGCAGGCGCTCGGTGGACGAGGCCTCGACGGTCAGCTGGATCGTCTCGAGGCCGGCGACGGTCGCGACGGGCGACGCCGGTGCCTGCGCGTGCAGGGTGCCGGTTGCGCCAGCCATCGCCGCCAGCACGACGACCTGGGTCAACGCCTGCAAACCAAGGCCGGATCGCCGCATTTCAGGTCTCCGGTGATTCAGAACGCAGCGCCGCGCTGCACGCCCAGCCGTTTCAGGATGACGGCGAGCGGGCAGAAGCCCGTGAACGCCGACTGCAGCAGGTTGGCGCCGACGAAAGCGGTGAACCACAACCAGTAGGGACTCACGTACAGCCCGAGCAGCAGGCTCGCGAGGATCATGAAGCCGGCGAACGCCAGCACGAATCGATCGATGCTCATTGGTGTGAACTCCGGGTTTTTCAATCAGCGCCGGCCGTCGTCGACGACTCGGCCGGTCTGCGGGTCGATGCGGATGACGGGCATGCCGGCCGCCTTCCAGGCCTGGAGGCCGCCCGCGAGGTGCGTGAGGTGGCCGTGGCCCACGGCCTGCAGCTTGTGGGCCGCCATCAGCGAGCGCTTGCCGGAGCCGCAGTGCAGCACCAGCTTGCGTCCCTCGGTCGGCAGCGCACCGGCGTCGAAGGTCGACAGCGGGAAAAGCAATGCGCCGTGGATGCGCTCGAAGGCGTATTCGTTGGGCTCGCGGACGTCCACGAGCAGGATCTCGCCATTCGCGAGCCAGGCGTGCACCTGCTCAGGGGTGGCGTCGGTGACATGAGTGTCGTGATGCATGGGTGTGGTTCCGTGATCAGGGATGAAGACCGGGTTCAAAGCGGGCGGCCGACGACGTTGAGCGGCACCCGCAGGTAGCTCACGCCGTCCGGGTCCGGCGGGGGCAGGCGGCCGGCGCGGATGTTGACCTGCACCGAAGGCAGGATCAGGTTCGGCATGTCGAGCGTGGCGTCGCGGGCGCGGCGCATGGCGACGAACTCCTGCTCGGGGGTGTCGGCCTTGACGTGGATGTTCGAGTCGCGCTGCGCACCCACGGTGGTTTCGCAGCGCGGCTCGCGGCCGCCCGGCGAGTAGTCGTGGCAGACGAACAGGCGCGTCTCGGGCGGCAGCGCGTAGAGCCGCTGGATGGAGCGGTGCAATTCGGCGGCGTCGCCGCCCGGGAAGTCGCAGCGTGCGGAGCCCCCGTCCGGCATGAAGATCGTGTCGCCGACGAACAGCGCATCGCCGAACAGGTAGGAGACGCTGTCGTTGGTGTGTCCCGGCGTGGGGATGACGCGGCCGGTGATCGTGCCGAGCTCGATCGTCTCGCCGTCGGCGAGCAGGCGGTCGAACTGGCGGCCGTCCGGCACGAACTCGTCGCCCAGCCCGAACACCCGCTTGAAGGTGGCCTGCACCTGGCGGATGCCCGTCCCGATCGCGATCCGGCCGCCGGCCCTGGCCTGCAGGTGGGGCGCGCTCGAGAGGTGGTCGGCGTGGGCGTGGGTCTCGAGGATCCAGCGCAGGCTGAGGCCCTCGGCGGCGAGGTGGGCGAGGATCGCGTCGGCCGAAGCCGTGCCCGTGCGGCCCGATCGCCAGTCGTAGTCGAGCACCGGGTCGATGACCGCGGCCTGCCGGGTCGCCGGGTCGGCCACGACGTACGACCAGGTGCCGGTCGGGCGGTGATAGAAGGGCGTGACGGTGGGCTGCATGGCGGCTTCCGGGTACACGGGGAGCAGGCAGCGTATTAGCGATTGCTAAATTAGTCAATAATGAAATAAGATTCGCCGGTCTCGTGGAGAACCGCTGCGAATGACGCCCGCCCCCAGCCCACCCGACCCGCCGAACGCCCCCGTGCCCGGCCCCGAGCACGTGCAGGCCCACGCCGCCGACGCCGCCCAGCTCCTCAAGGCGCTTGGCAACGAGCAGCGACTGCTGGTCCTGTGTCACCTGCTCGACGGGCCACTGTCCGTCGGCGAGCTGAACCAGCGGCTGGCCCTCAGCCAGTCGGCGCTGTCACAGCACCTCGCGCTGTTGCGCGAGCTCGGTCTCGTGGCCACCCGGCGCGAGGCGCAGACCATCTATTACTCGCTGCCCGACGGACCGGTGATCCGCGTCATGGAGCTGCTGCAGGACATCTACTGCCCGCGCGAGCCCCCGGCCGGCGAGCCTGATGCGCCGCACGGCGCACTGTGCGCCGACTGACGGACGTCCCGGCGCCGTGCTGATCACGCTCCTCGGCGCGCTCGCGATCGGGATCAGCCTCGGCCTGCTCGGGTCGGGCGGCTCGATCCTCACCGTGCCCGTGCTGCACTACCTGGTCGGCCAGCCCGAGAAACTCGCCATCGGCGGCTCGCTGCTGGTCGTGGGCCTGATCGCCGCGGCCGCCACCGTGCCCTACGCCCGCACCCGCCAGGTGGACTGGCGCAACGTGCTGTGGTTCGGCGCGCCCGGCATGGCCGGCGCCTGGGCCGGCGCCACGCTCGCGCACTGGGTGCCCGGTGTCGTGCAGATGGCGCTGTTCGCCGGCGTGATGCTGGTGGCCGCGTGGCGGATGCTGCGCGGCGGAGTCGTGGATCGCCCCGATCACGCGCCGAGTCGCCTCGCGGTCGTCGCGGGCGGCATCGGCGTGGGGGCGCTCAGCGGGCTCGTCGGCGTCGGCGGAGGGTTTCTGATCGTCCCGGCGCTGGTGCTGCTCGCGGGCGTGCCGATGGCGAGTGCCGTCGGGACGAGCCTCGCGGTCATCTCGCTCAATGCCTTCACCGGGTTCGCTCGCTATCACGACGTGCTTGCGAGCCAGGACCTCGCGCTCGACTGGCCGGTGCTGCTGGCCGTGGCCGGCGTCGGCATCGTCGGCAGCTACGCCGGCAACCGCCTCGGACGCCGCCTGCCGCAGGCGACGCTGCGGCGCGTGTTCGGCGTGTTCCTCGTCCTGATGGGGATCTTCATCGCCGTGGACGTGGGCCCGCGGCTGCTCGGCTGAGCGCCGTTACTGCCCCCCGCCTTCCAGCGCCGCGAGCCGCTTCTCGAGCGCCGCGAGCTTCGCCCGGGTGCGCTTCAGCACCGCCGCCTGCACGTCGAATTCCTCGCGCGTGACGAGGTCGAGGCGGCTGAGCTGCGACTGCAGCACGCCCTTGAAGTTCTGCTCGAGGTCGCGCCGCAGCGCGGACACGCTCTCGGGCACGGCGCCGGCGAGGCGCTGGGCGAGGTCGTCGATGAGTCGGGGGTCGAAGGCCATGGGACGGGTCGCCGAGGTTGATGAGGGCGTCCTAGTGTAAGGGGCCCGCGCCGGCGGCGCGCTCTGCCGTGAGGCGCGCTGCCAGCCGCGCCGCTCCAAGTTGGTGCGGCCTGACTCCGGATCACGCCGGATCGCGGCGGGAGCGGCCGGCACCGCCGCGCTGCCTACGCTGGCACGGTTCCTGCATTGAGGGTTCGCGAGCCCTTCGCACGCCCCCTGCAGGAGACCGCCCGATGAAGCTGATCACCGCCATCATCAAGCCCTTCAAGGTCGATGACGTGCGGCAGGCCATCGCCGACATCGGCGTGCAGGGCGTCACGGTGACCGAGGTGCAGGGCTTCGGCCGGCAGCGCGGCCACACCGAGATCTACCGCGGCGCCGAGTACCGCGTGGACTTCCTGCCCAAGACCAAGGTCGAGATCGCAGTGGACGACACCGTGGTCGAGCAGGTGATCGAGGCGATCACCAACATCGCCCGCACCGGAAAGATCGGCGACGGCAAGATCTTCGTCACCCAGCTGCAGCAGGCCGTGCGGATCCGCACCGGCGAAGTCGGCGCCGAGGCCCTCTAGGCCCGTCGCCGCGCGAATTCCCGTCTTCCCGAGCGCACCAGGAGATACACAGTGACCCGTTCCAGAATTCCAGGCATCAACGGCGGCCTGCGCTACGCGCTGGCGCTGCTACCGCTGCTCGCGCCCGCGCTGGGCTACGCGCAGGACGCGCCCGTGCCCGACAAGGGCGACACGGCATGGATGCTCACCGCGACCGTGCTCGTGATCCTGATGACCATCCCGGGCCTGGCGCTGTTCTACGGCGGCATGGCGCGCTCGAAGAACGTGCTCTCGCTGCTCATGCAGGTGTTCATGATCTTCAGCATGGTCGCGCTGCTGTGGGCCTTCTACGGATACAGCCTCGCGTTCACGTCCGGCAACGCGTTCATCGGCGGCTTCGACCGCCTGTTCATGAAGGGGCTGGCAACGGACTCGCTCGCCGCGACGTTCAGCAAGGGCGTCTACATCCCGGAGTACGTGTTCTTCATCTTCCAGCTCACCTTCGCGTGCATCACGCCCGCGCTGATCGTCGGTGCGTTCGCCGAGCGCATCAAGTTCGGCGCCGTGCTGATGTTCACCGTCCTCTGGTTCACGTTCGCCTACCTGCCGATCGCGCACATGGTGTGGTTCTGGGCCGGCCCGGACGCCTACACCGATGCGGACGCCGCGGCGGCCGCGACCGCCGGCGCAGGCTTCCTGTTCCAGAAGGGCGCGCTCGACTTTGCGGGCGGCACCGTGGTGCACATCAACGCCGGCATCGCGGGCCTCGTGGGCGCAATCATGCTCGGCAAGCGCATCGGCTATCGCACGACGGCCATGGCGCCGCACAACCTGCCGCTGGTGATGATCGGCGCCTCGCTGCTGTGGGTCGGCTGGTTCGGCTTCAACGTCGGCTCGGGCCTCGAGGCGAACGGCTTCGCCGGCATGGTGTTCGCCAACACCATCCTCGCGACGGCAGCGGCAGCGCTCGCCTGGACGTTCGCGGAGTGGATCCACCGCGGCACGCCCACGATGCTGGGTGCGGCCTCGGGCGCCGTCGCGGGCCTGGTCGCAATCACGCCGGCCTGCGGCTGGGTCGGCCCGATGGGCGCGATCGCCATCGGCCTCGTCGCCGGCCTCGTCTGCCTGTGGGCGGTCGCCGGGCTCAAGTCGAAGCTCGGCTACGACGACTCGCTCGACGTGTTCGGCGTGCACTGCGTGGGCGGCATCATCGGCGCACTGCTCACGGCGGTGTTCTGCTCGCCGTCGCTCGGCGGCACCGGCGTGTACGACTACGTCGCCAACGCCGTCGGGGAGTACTCGATGGCCACCCAGTTCAAGGCGCAGCTGTGGGGCGTGGTAGTAAGCCTGGTGTGGTCGGGCGTCGTCGCCGCGATCGCCTTCAAGATCGTCGACCTCGTGGTCGGCCTGCGGGTCACCGAGGAGCAGGAACGCGAAGGCCTCGACACCGCGTCGCACGGCGAGCGCGCGTACAACTGACCGAGTCTGTGGAAGGCGGCCGGTTCCTGGTCCGGCCGCTTTCTCCCCCGCTTGCGGACGCTTCGGCGTCCGCTTTTTTTTGAGAGCACGGGCATGGCGAGATACATCGATGCGCATACTCTATGCGCATTACTCATGAGGATCTGGCAATGTCCGGAGCACGCCGCGCAACCAAGGCTGTCAATCTGTCGATCCCGGAGGACCTGCTGGAGGCCGCCCGGACATGCGACATCAACCTTTCGGCCACGCTGACGGCCAGCCTTGAGCATCGACTCCGGCAGCACAGACGAGAGGAGTGGCTGGCACAGAATGCGAAGGGCATCGACGCTTACAACCGCTACGTCGATGTTCACGGCGGCTTCGGCGACACTCTGCGCAGCTTCTGATGCCGCAGTTTGCCCTGTACCAGAACAAGAACGCGGCCATCCGAGGGCGCTTCCCGCTCCTACTGGATACCCAGTCGGACCTGCTTGATCCGCCGGCAACGCGGGTCGTGGTCCCACTGAGTCCGGCCGGCGCGACGCGTTCGCGCTCCATGCAAAAACTGACGCCGATGCTCACCTTCGAGGGGCAGGAGTACCTGATGCTGACGCCTCACCTCGCAGGTATCCCGACACGCGAGCTCGGTGCGCTTGCTGGTGATCTGGCGACACAGCGGGCCGTGATCACTGCCGCGGTCGATTTCCTGATTTCCGGGATCTGATCGCTGCCATGGCCGGATGCGCCCCGGCAAGCTCTGCTGCGGTCGCCCGGTGACGTGCCGATCGTCACCGACGGGCTGCGGACGCTCGAACGCGTGAGCGACGTGAGTATCTGGGGACTGTCGGTGCGCAGCGTGGGGACGCTGCGCCGCGGGGCGTGGCGCGACGAACCGCTGCGTTGGCCCGCGCTGTGTCTTGTGCTGCTGCTTGGGGGTGTGCAGCGTGTTCGGGCCGGGGTCGGCACACTCGGCGCTCGCCTCGATCTCGCGGCGAACGGCCTCACGGGCGATTCAGGGCCCCTCTTCCTCAGCCTCCGGGCAGTCGCCCTCGGTCGTGCGGGTCACGGATGCATTCCCGCTCACGCTGATCGTGACCACGCGTTCCTGCTTGCCGACCGGCGAGCCACGGCAAACGGTAAACGAAGCGGGCGTCACGCCGACGACCGTCGCCGGAAAAGTGATCTCGGTGAGACCGCTGGAAGTCTCCGTGAAACGGAATTCATCAGAAAGTGGCTGTTGTCGCTGCAGCACAACGCCATCCTCCGTGAGGACGACCCAGCCCACTTCCCATCCGCCGTCCTCCTCGCAGACGGCGCCGTCTTCGGAGGCGCAGAGCGTCACGGGCGCATTGCGCTTGATCGCTTCGCTTCGGGCGATCTGCGCGCTCGCCACGAGGTCGTTCGCATAGGCCGTCAGGCGGCTGCTGAGCGCAGCATCCCGGAACGACGGCACCGCGACCCCGAGCAGGATTCCGAGCACCATGATCGCAACCATCAGCTCGATGAGGGTGAAGCCGCGGGGGGTCGCCCCGCGGCGTCGTGCGTTACCGAGCTGGCGCATGGATGCCATGGTTGCCCTGGGTTACTTCTGGATGTGCCAGTAGGTCAGGCTCTTCGGCTGCTGTCCGGTGCCGGCGCCGGAAGGGAGCCTGGCATCCAGCGGCGAGTCGGGGCTGGCACCGATGATGAACGGCACCGGATTCAATTCACCATCCAGCAGCACGCGTCCCGCCACCGGCGACGGCGGGAGACCGCCGCCGGCCACGACCTCGGACCGGTTTTCCGTGCCGTTGCGACTCGAGGCATCGAGATAGCGGATGTTGTACACGCGGGCCGTACCGAGGTCCGATGAGCAGGTGCCGTCGACCGGCACGTAGGGCGTGTGCGAGCTGAAGGTGGTCGTGCCGAACACCGTGATGGCCGAGGTCACGATCTGCTCGTGATCGCGCAGCGCCAGGTACCAGCCCTTTTTGGCGGCGAGCTCCGCGGGAACAGGTGTTTCATCCACACCGATGTCAAGCAGCGATTCCAGGCAAACGACCGACGCGCCGCACGTATCGAGCTCGCTGGTGAGCCAGGCCGGGTCCCGGGGTCTGTCCTGGACCATGAAGAAGTAGTTGTCCACGCCGTACGTGGCTTCGAACTCCCTGAGCGGCTTCTCGCGATCGCCTGAGCCGACCATGAGGTAGTAGGTCGCTCCCTTTGAGACCACGTCGGGTGCAAAGATGAACTTTCGGTTCGCCACGCACGGATTGACAGCCGGATCCGGATCCGTGTCCGCGTCGTCGCAGCCCAGCGACGCGATCTTCGTCATGGTCCAGTCCCCGGGAGGCGTCGTCCCGATGGGAGTGTTCGCCGTCGCTCCGGAGATCCGGTAAAGATTTCCCCCGAGGTCGGCAACGTACGCCCACTTGAGCTTTCCGTCGATGTCCCCGTCGGCATCGAGACAGGCGCCCCGGTCGTCGTCGGGATCATCCGGGTCGTCGGCGGCTGCGTCGGTGTCCGGGCAACGGTACGACACCATGAAGACGTCTGCGACGACGCTGCGCTCCGTATTGAACGTCTTGAGCCGAACGCCGGTGTCCGCGTCCACGACGTAAACGTGCCGGCCGTTGCTGGCAGCAACGCACGAGTGATTGACCGTGCCGTCGTCCGTGTCCTCGCAGGTGTCATAGCCGCCGCCCATGATCACCAGGGGTGAGGGCGGGCCGTCGTCCGGGTCTTCCGGGTAGCCGGCCGACTTGACCACTTTCGCGGAGGACCAGGTCTGCCCGAGGCCTTCGAATCCGGCGGTGCAACCGATGTCGTCCGCCGCGTTGGGACAGCCGATCTTCCACTTGAGCGTCGGCGGCGACGGGACCTCCGACACGATGTCCTCGACATCGAACGCATACACGGCCCGTCCGCCCCGACGCAGCGTCGCGAGCAGCCAGGCGCCCTCATCACCCTTGTACGCCGTGATGGGTCCGTCGACTCCGTACGGCTTGGGTTCCGAGGCGTCGGGGAACGGCGTCAGCAGATAGCGCCACGCAGGATCGTTGGCCCGCAGGCGCTTGATGTTCGGGAAGAACTCCGGCGCCATGAATGCCCACAGCTCGTCGCCAGGTGCAACGCCGTTGAGCGCGACGTCCGCGAGCGGCCTGTCTTCGGTCGGCTCGCGGTTGCCGTTGATGGCGCGCAGGATTCCATCGTTGGCGCCGTAGAACACGACGACCTTCAGGTCCGCGTCGGCATCACCGAAATTGATCGCCACGGGCCGTGAGTGCACGACGTCGCCGTGGGCCGAGGGGCGAGTTTCGGCGACCGTGACACCATCGGCGTCTTCATCATCCACGTCCAGGCCACGGCCCCAGTTCACCGTGTTGGCATGCTCGCCGGCCGCAACGCCCAGGCTGGCCGCCGTGACGTTGGCCGTCGTGAACGACAAGAGAGCGCCCGCGCCGCAGCCCGTGCAGGTCCAGAGGTTGGGTCGCGGATCGCTGCGCAACGCCTGCGCCTGCCCGCCCTTCTCGACGAGATTCCCGTCGGGCGAGTTCGAGAAGCGATTGGCGTCGATGCACGTCTCCGGCATGTTGTTGTCCGGGTCGGCGTCCAAGTCGAGGAACTCCCAATAGTCACCGTCGACGTCGGACGTCCAGTAGCTGCGCGCACACTCCGTGATAAAGCCGGTCAGCGGATTGATGGCCCTCTGGCCGTCGGCATCCTGCGTAACCAGCTGAGCGCCGTCGCGACCCATTCGATACTGCTTGAGATTGCCGAGCCAGAGCGGATCGGCCTGCGGGTCGGGCCGGAACATGCCGACGTAAATCTGGTTGAGGTAAGTACCTTGCGTGTTCACGCTCAGCGGCAGGCTGACCGAGGCAAACACGCTGTTCTTCGCCTGGATCTCGGAGAAGATCCGGTTGAGCGCCTCGTCAATCTCCGCGCCGCCACCCACCGCGGAGTTGACGCGGAAATAGCGGCCTCCGCTGACGGATGCCATGCTCTCCAGCAGCGCGCTGTTGCCCATGCCGTTGCCGTGCCCGCCCGGCATAGGAGTCGGATCCACGTCCACCGTGTATGTGATGACGCCCATGTCCTCTTTCAGGAATCGCGTCCACTCGTCCGCGTAGTTCTCGTCGTGCACTGACGCAATGGGGAGCGGTATGGCGGTGTCGTCGCCGCCAGCGTTCACCAGCTCTCCGCCCGCGGCCGAGTTGCGTGCGGCGTTGTCCCGGACGACGTTCCCGCTCGGCACGGTGTTGCCGATGTAGATGATGTACGTACCGAAGCAGTTGTCGGGATCGAGCGGGCTGTTGTACCGCGTCGCGACATTGGAATTCAGCGCATTGCCGGGCCGTGCGTGGACACGGTCGTCGTGGATGTTGCCGGCCGTGTTGAGTCTGTAGTCACGCTTCGTGTTGTGCGGGGAACCTGTCGTCGCCGCAGCATCGACCGTCTCGAGACCCCTGAGATAGCGGTGCGCCTCCGAGAAGGTCCGGGCGAGGGTCCGGGCATTGCCCCGGTCGTTGCTCACGTGGAGATTGTTGATCATCGCGGAATAGAGCGGGCGGTTGACCGCATCCATGGGTCGCATCGCGGCGCGGACGTACCCGACGTCGGGGGCGCCAAAGAACATGATGCCGATGTCGAACCTGTCGAGCGGCAGGCCGTTGAAAGTATTGACCAGAGCGGCCTTCTCGTTGACGAACGCGGTATTCCAGTTCGCCGTGTTGTCCACGATGAGCAGGACCTGCGGCCGGCCCGTGTCCTCGTCGGGGGGACGCGGCGCGAAGAGGTCGATGTCCTCCGCGACGACCGGCAGATTCAGCAGCATCAAAGCTGCCGCCACGTAACCCTGCGCTTTCCGCTTGCTCATTCTCTCTCTCCTGCTGCCGCTGGAATCAGGGGCAGACGGTGTCTTTCTCGGCCTGACTCAGTAGTACTCTCACGCCGGACCGTACGCGGACGGCGGCCTCGCCGGCACTGCTGCCCGGTGCAACGGTGGCGTCGAGCTCCCAGACCGTGTTCCAGGTCGACGCAACCGTGAGCGACTCGTCGAGCTCTTCTCCGCTCGGGTCGGCCTCTTCGGCAACCGAAGCGAAGATGCACTCGGGCGGCGCGACGTCCACGACATAGTCGGGAACCGGCGCTTCGTCGTTGTCGAGATCGACATCGATCGAGACCGCGGCGGGCGCGAGCGTGAAATTCGAGCCGATCACCTGCTGGATGGCGACTTCCGCGGCGGCCACGGCCTCGTCCCGGAACTGCGTGTTGCTGACGGCACGGAAGTTGGCGGACCCGATGTTCAGGGCCGTGATCACGACCAGCGTGATCAGCACGAGCATGATCAGGCTGACCACCAGGGCTGCGCCGCGTTCACCAGGCCGTCGTGTGCGAATGTTCTGCATCGGTCTTGTCCTAGAGAGGCCCCGGTTACGGCCCGGGCAGAGGCACTGGCTCCGGCTCCGGCACGGGATCGGGCTCGGGCTCCCCACCCGGCGGCAGCGCTCCGCCTCCCGGCGGCGGCGGTTCGTCGCCCGGCCGAGTCCGTCGGCCGGAGACGTTGGGCAGGCGGACGGTGGTCGAATAGACGTGCCGCTTGAACCCGTCGTTGTAAGGGCCGAGCGCGAGATCCGGCCCGAGTGAGTACGTCTTGGGATCGACGTAGCCGACGGTTTCCTCGCGGCTGCGTGCCAGCACGTAGATCTTGACCGCGGTCACGTTGATGAGCTGGTCGGTGTCGCACGGATCGCACCGGACGAACTCGCCGTCGGGAACGCCGTCGCCGCGATTGTTCGCCTCCGTCTTGGTGTCGGCATTGACCCAGTCGATGTCCGCGCCGTAATCGACGGCGCCGCCGTTCTCGCTCAGGCTGTCGATGCCGAGCTCGACGCGCATCGCGTCGATGCCCTCGATGAGCGGAACCGACTCGAGATGGACGAGATCGCCGCCCGCGTCGAGCTCGAATTCGGAACGCACGAGCGTGGGGATCTGCGGATCCTCATCCTCGTCGACGGAGTAGCTGCGGACGTAGTAAATGTTGGAAACGAACTTGCGCTTGTCCGCCAGGTCTGCAGGGGCGCAGCTTCTGCGTGTGAACGGAAAGGCATCCGTCCCCGTGACGCCCAGGACGAACGCGGGCACCTCGTCCACGCACAGGGCCGACTGGAAATACAACTTGTCGTCGGTGTCCGCCTCGCAGTCCGGCTCATCGGCCACGCAGGTGTCGGCGTGCCGGACCACCAGCACGTCCGTGTTGGCGACGATGTCGCCAAGGTCGGGCAGGACGTCATCGCACGTGGTATCCGCCGCAAAGTCAGCCGCCGTGTAGGTCTGCACCGGAATTCCGAGCAGGTTCTTCTGGTAGACCGCATCCCAGTCGGCCGGTTCGTAGGGCACGCATGGGTCCGGGGGCGTGCCGGTGCCGTCGGGAACGCCCGTCGGCAGCACGGCGACCGGGTCGGGCGCCTCGTCGATGGTCTGGTCGTCGAACTGCGGGACGAACGTGCCCCAGAAGCCCGCGTGCACGACGTCGGACTCGAGCAGCTGGATGGCGAACCGGCCGTTCTCGATGACGCTGCTTGCAGTCGCCATCTCGCGGTTGTTCCGGCTGGTGCCCATGAACAGCGCGACGAGCGCCGCGATGATCACGAGGCCGATCGTGATCGAGATCATGAGCTCGACCAGGCCGAAACCGGATTGCAGGCGAGCCCCGGTCCGATGGCTCCGGGCCTTGCGAACGGAGACGATGAGTTGCTTCATGTGAGCCTGGGAATGCGCACGATCGTAGTAACCGCACGGCGACAGAGATCGCCCGTGCAGGTCGAACCCGCGCCGCCGTCGTACTCGGCGGCACCGCAGGCGACACTGTCAGGTGGCGCGGAGATCGGCGCCAGGCCCTGCCAGGCAACGGTGACCAAAAAGCGACCGTTCTCGAGATCCTCGACGCAGCCGCGCCCTCCCACCATTGCGCCGACGCTCTCGCCGCCGAGCGCTTCGGCGGCACCTTGGAGCGCAACACACCATTCGGCGAGATCCGCTTCGTGCCGTGGGGCACCCGCGGCGGCGAGCTCGCAGGGCGGGACCACGTGCGCACCGATGCCGTCGGTAGGCATCGTACCTGCGGCGTAAAGGGCCGCGTTGTTCCGATTGCTGGCGATCCGCCCCGCCATGTCTTTCACCAGCATGAGCGCCTGCGCCCGCTGGTAGGCCTCGGCCTGCAGGATCTGCACCCGCGCCTGCAGCGCCACGAGGCCGAGCAGCCCGATGGCCAGGATGACCATGGTGACCAGCACCTCGACCAGCGTGACGCCAGCCTCGGATCGCGAGCGAATGCGGTTGCCTACTTCCATTTTCCTGCGGGGCCCTTAACCCCTTCGCTGTTGAGCGTCAGATTTCCGTCACTCGCCTGCGCGCCGTCCGCCGTAAGGGTGATCTGGAACCCTGGCGGCGGCCCAGCAGCCACAACGATGCCGAGGTTGTAGTTCTGGTCGACCTCTGGCGGCAGCACGAAGCCGAGCTGGGCAGCTGTCGCATAGGTCCGGTTAGCCACGAAGAACTGCTGCTGCCGCGTGGCGATGTCCATCATCGTGGCCTGCGCCGCGGTGCGGTTCCCGCGAATGACGTACTGCCGGTAGCTTGGGACCGCGATCGACGCCAGGATGCCCACGATCACAATCGTGATCATCAGCTCGATGAGCGTAAAACCCTTGTGCTTCTTCATGACTGGTCCGGTGCCTCGCGGAGTGAGGCTAGGTTGCAGGAACCGATCTTCCAACAGTTTCCCGACGAGCGGCCTGTCCGGAGCGACGAACGGTCGACTGCTTCACATAATCGCAGCCGCGGCGTGCCGCGCCGCGCGCCGCACGGCAGTCTGGCGGCCATCCGCGGCGGCCCTGCTACACTCGCCCGGCATCACTGGAGACGACAGTCATGAGACGGATGCAAGCGATCATCGCCGGGCTGCTGCTGAGCGGCGTCGCACTGGGCGGCGAGGTGTACGTGACCAAGGATGCCAAGGGCAATCCAGTCTACACGGACCGCCCGGCCACCCTGCCGGCCGAGAAGCTCGACGTGCAGAGCGGCACGACCGACCCGGTCGAGGTGCAGGCGCGCTACGACGAGCAGATGAAGAAGTACGCCGCCGACAGCGAATCGTCCGCCAAGGCGAAGGCGCAGGCCGCCGAGGCGGCCAAGGCGCGCGAGCTCACGGCCGACGACCGCGCCAAGCGCTGCATCGCCGAGCGCGAGCGCTACGAAGCCACCATGAACGCCATCCGCGTGTACGAGGAAGGACCGGACGGCCAGCGGCGCTATCTCTCGTCCGAGGAGATCGACACCGCGCGCGCCAACGCCCGCAAGGCGATGGACGAGTTCTGCAACCCCGAGTAGACGGAGCCTGACGTGACCGTTGCCGCCGGCTTCATCGGGCTCGGCGCCATGGGGCGCGGCATGGCCCGCAACCTGCACCGCGCCGGCCTGCTCCAGGCGCTCTGGAACCGTACCGCCGCCACGACGGCCGAATTGGCGGCCGAGCTGGGAGTCACCGCCGCCGCGAGTCCCGCCGAACTTGCCGCCCGCTGCGACGTCGTGGTGCTCTGCGTCTCCGCGGATGCCGACGTCCTCGAGGTCGTGGACGCGCTCGCCCCCGGCCTGCGCCCGGGCGCAATCGTGGTGGACTGCTCGACCGTCTCGGCCGACACCGCGCGCGAGGCCGCGCGTCGCCTCGCGGCCAAAGGCGTGGAATTCCTCGACGCGCCCGTGAGCGGCGGCGTCGAAGGCGCGCGCGACGGCAAGCTCGCGATCATGGTCGGCGGCTCCGCGGCGGCGTTCGAACGCGCGCAACCGGTGCTGGCCGCCATGGGTCGCGCGGTCACGCACTTCGGGCCGAGCGGCGCGGGCCAGGCCGCCAAGGCCACCAACCAGATCATGTGCGCCGGCATCATCCAGGCGGTGGCCGAGGCGATGGCGTTCGCCAAGGCCGAGGGGCTGCCGCTCGACCGGCTGATCGAGACCCTCGGCCAGGGCGCGGGCTCGAGCTGGTACTTCGTGCACCGCGCGCCGAACATGGTGCGCGACTCGTATCCGCCGGGCTTTCGAGTGCGCCTGCACGAGAAGGACCTGCGCATCTGCCGCGACATGGCCGCGCGCCACGGCGTGCAGCTGCCCGTGATCGAGATGACGCTGCTGCACTACCGGCGGCTCATCGAGCAGGGCTACGGCGACGAGGACATCTCGACGATCTTCCGCCTCAAGGACGCGCTGTTCGCGTCCGGGGGTACTGCGGACGGCGATCCGCCGCTGCGATGAGCGAGCGCGGCGCGGCGCCCGCCGGCGGCGGGCAGAGCGCTTACCTGCCGGACTTCTGCCGCGCCCCGGCGGTGCTCACCCTCGTGCTGGTGGCGGTGCTGCTCGCCGTGGTGCTGGCGCTCGCAAGGCACGCCGCGCGCGGCGAATTCTGGGTCGAACTCGCGCGCACCTCCGTGTACCTGCTCTGGACGGGCCTGTTGTGCGCCGCCGTGCTGTGCCGCTCGCGGCCCTGGCTCGCGCGGCGCTCGCCTGCCGAGTCGGCGGCGGTGGCGCTCGGGCTGATCGTGCTCACGGTGGGCCTCGTCTCAGAGGGCGTGTACTGGTTCGGCCGCTGGTGGGAGGGCCGGATCGGCGTGCCGTCCGGGCTGTTCCCGTCGAGGCACTGGGCCTTCCTGCTGCCCAACCTCGGCATCGCCGCGATCACGGGCGCGCTCACGCTCAGGTACTTCTACGTCGCGCACGAGTGGAAGCGCAGCATCGAGCTCGAGGCGCGCTCGCGCATCCGTGCGCTGCAGGCGCGCATCCGCCCGCACTTTCTCTTCAACAGCCTCAACACCATCGCCTCGCTCACGCGCAGCGCACCCGAACGCGCCGAGGAAGCGATCGAGGACCTCGCCGACCTGTTCCGCGTGAGTCTCTCCGAGTCGCGCGCGCAGATCACGTTGCGCGAGGAACTCGAGGTCGCCCGCCTCTACCAGCGCATCGAGCAGCTGCGTCTCGGCGACCGCCTGCAGGTGCGCTGGCACGTGGGCGAGTTGCCCCCGCAAGCCATCGTGCCGAGCCTGCTGCTGCAGCCGCTGCTCGAGAACGCGATCGGCCACGGCATCGAACCCTTGCCCGAGGGGGGCGTCGTGACCGTCGATGGGCGTCTGGAGGGCGACGACGTGGTGATCGTGATCGCCAATCCCGTCTCGGAGACCGCGCGCGCGGTGCGCAGCGGCAACCGCATGGCGCTCGACAACATCCGCCAGCGGCTCGAGCTCGCCTTCCCCGGTCGCGCCTCGGTCGAGGTCACGGACGGCGGCGCGCTCTACAAGGTGACGCTGCGCTTCCCCGTGGTCCTCGAGTCGCCGAGCCCGGCGGGCGGGCGGTGGTGACAGCGCGGGGCACGCCGACGGAGAATGCCGCCCGCCCATGATGGACGCCGTCCCCGAGCCCGACCGTATCCGCCTGCTGATCGTCGACGACGAGCCGCCGGCGCGCGAGCGCCTGCGCCACCTGCTCGCGGACCTGCGCGAGGTGGCGATCGTGGGCGAGGCCGCCAACGGCAACGAGGCGGTCGAACTGTGCGAGCGCCTCGCACCCGACGTGGTCCTGCTCGACATCCGCATGCCGGGCATGGACGGCATCGAGGCGGCCCGGCACCTGACGGCGTTCGACGAGCCGCCGGCGGTGATCTTCACCACGGCCTACGACGAGCACGCGCTCGAGGCCTTCGAGGCGCAGGCGGTCGGCTACCTGCTGAAGCCGGTGCGTCGCGAGAAGCTGGTCCGGGCGGTGCGTCACGCCGCCCGCGTCGCCTCGCCGCAGCTGCTGCGGCTCGCCGAGCAGTCGCAGCTCGGCCGCCGCCGCGGGCAGCTCTGCGTGCGCATCGGTCACCGGGTGACCATGATCCCGGTGGAGGACGTACTCTGCTTCGCCGCCGGGCAGAAGTACGTGACCGTCCGCCACCGCGGCGGCGAGGGGCTGATCGAAGAGTCGCTGCGGGCGCTGGCCGCGGAGTTCGCCCCCGACTTCGTGCGCATTCACCGCAATTCGCTGGTGGCCGTGCGCCACGTGACCGCCGTGGAGCGCAACGCGGAGGGCCATTACCTCGTGCGGATAGCTGGCTGCGACGAGCCGCTGCCCGTGAGCCGGCGCCACGCCGCGCAGGCGCTGCGCCAGCTGAGAGGAGGCCACTGAGTGAGCGCGCCGCGGGACGAATCCGGCGAAGCGACGGTGACCCTGCCGGACGGCGCTGGCCTGACCGAGCGCCGCTTCTACACGCGCCTCGGCGGGCTGCTGCTGCTCGTCGTGCTCGGCTACGTCGTCTGGCGCATCGTCACCCCGCTGTGGCAGCCGCTGCTGTGGGCCACGCTGCTCGGCGGGATCCTGGCGCCGTGGAACCTGCGCCTGACCCGGCGCCTGGGCGGGCGTGCGCAGCTCGCCAGCTCGATCACGACGCTTCTCACCGTCCTGCTGTTCATCGTGCCGGTCGCGATCACGGCGGGTGCGGTCGGCGTCCAGGCGACGCAACTGCTGCGCCGGCTCGAGGGCAAGGTACCGGGCCGCATCGAAGGATCTGCGATCGACGTATCGCAGCTGCCGATGGTCGGCGAGGCCATGGCCTGGATCGACGAGCACACGAGCCTCTCGCTCCTGCAGCTGGAGGGGTGGCTGGCCGAGGCGCTGCGCCGCGTGCTGGAACTGATCATGTCGTCGGGCGGCACGGTACTGATGGGCGCACTCGGCACCACGGTGAGCTTCGCCATGATGCTCTTCGTGCTGTTCTTCGTGCTGCGGGACGGACCGGCGCTGGCGCAGCAGGTGGTGCGCCTCCTGCCGATCGAGGGCCGGCGGCGCACGCTGCTGCAGCGACACCTGACGGACATGACCCGCGCGGTGTTCCTCGGCATCGGCCTCACCGCGATCGCCCAGGGCGTGCTGCTCGGCGTCGGGTTCTGGATCGCCGGGCTGCCCTCGCCGCTGGTATTCGGCGTGCTCGGCGCGATCCTCGCGCTCGTCCCGATGGTGGGGCCGGCGCTGCTTTGGATCCCGGCCACGATCTGGCTCGCCGCGCGCGGCGATACCGGCTACGCGATCTTCCTCGCGCTGTGGGGCTCGATCGTCGTGAGCCTCGTGGACAACCTGCTGCGCCCGCTGCTCATCTCCGGGCGCGCCCACGTGCCGACGCTCGCCGTGTTCATCGGCGTCATCGGCGGGCTCGCCGCGTTCGGTTTCATCGGCCTGTTCGTGGGCCCGATCGTGCTGGGCCTGCTGATCGCGCTGTTCCGCTTCGAACTCGACCGGCGCACGGTAGAGGACGGCGACGCCTGAGCCCCTGATCCCTGGGAGAACGCCTTGTCGAACCCGCTACGCATCGCCACCCGTCGCAGCCAGCTCGCGCTCTGGCAGGCCGAGCACGTCGCCACGCTGCTCCGAACGGCCCACCCCGACCTCCCGGTCGAACTCGTGCCGATGACCACGCAGGGCGACCGCGTGCAGGACCGCGCGCTCGCCGAGGTGGGCGGCAAGGGCCTGTTCGTGAAGGAACTCGAGGTGGCCATGCAGGAAGGCCGCGCCGACATCGCCGTGCACTCCATGAAGGACGTGCCGAGCGAGCTGCCGCCGGGTTTCTGCATCGCGGCCGTGCTGCCGCGCGCCAATCCGCTCGACGCCTTCCTGTCACTGCGCCACGCCCGCTTCGCCGACCTGCCCGCCGGCGCGCGCGTCGGCACCTCGAGTCCGCGCCGCCAGGCCCAGCTGCGCCATGCGCGGCCCGACCTGCGTCTCGAGCTGCTGCGCGGCAACGTGGACACGCGCCTGCGCCGGCTCGAGGAAGGCGCGCTCGACGCGATCCTGCTCGCGTGCGCCGGCCTCGAGCGCCTCGGCCTCGGCGCGCGCATCACCCAGCAGCTCGATCTCGATCTCTCGCTCCCGGCCGTCGGCCAGGGCGTGATCGGCATCGAGTGCCGCAAGGACGACGCGGCGAGCCGCGCGGCGCTGGCCGCGCTGCACCACGAGGAATCCTTCGTGCGCCTCAACGCCGAGCGCGCGTTCGCGCAGGGGCTGGGCGGCAGCTGTCACTCGCCGATTGCGGCACACGCCCGGCTCACGGGCGACGCACTCGAGCTGCGCGGCTTCGTGGGCGCGCCCGACGGCGGCGAGGTGTACCGCGACGCCGAGCACGGCCGCGCAGCCGACGCCGAGACGTTGGGACGGCGTCTCGCCGCGCGCATGCAGGCCGCCGGCGCGGGTGCGCTGCTCCGGCGCCTCGAGCGCGAGGCCGCGACGGTCTCGTGACCCGAACGCTCGCCGGCGTGACCGTCGTCGTCACGCGCCCGCGGGCGCAGGCGGCCCGGTTCGCCGCACTGGTGAGCGCAGCCGGCGCCACGCCGCTGCTGCTGCCGGCCCTCGAGATCGAGCCGATCGAGCTCGACGCCGAGGCGCGCGAACGGCTGGCACCCGACGCGTTCGACTGGACGATCTACACCAGCGCCAACGCGGTCGAGTCTTCGCTGCGGCAGCTGCCGCGCCCGACGCACACGCGGATCGCCGCGGTCGGCCGCGGCACGGCGCGCGCCCTGGCGGAACACGGCGTCGCCGTGCACGCGGTGCCCGCCACGACCGCCGATTCCGAGGGCCTGCTCGCGCTCGAGCCGTTCGCGAGCGTCGCCGGGCAGCGCATCCTCGTCCTCAAGGGCGAGGGCGGCCGCACTTTGCTGCGCGAGGAACTGGAGCGACGCGGCGCCAAGGTCGTGACGGGCGACCTGTATCGACGTGTGCCGGCCGTGACGGACGCAGCCTCGCTCGCCGCGCTCGAGCGCGCCTGCTCCGGAGGTCGCGTCGTGGTCGCTGCCACCAGCGCCGAGTCGCTCGCCGCAGTGCTCGCAGCGGTACCCAACGATCGGCTGCCGCAACTGCGCGACACCACCCTGCTGGTCCCCGGCGAGCGGGTCGCGGCATCGGCGCGTGCGCAGGGCTGGCGCGGTCCACTGGTGGTCGCCGCGAGCGCCGAGGACGCCGCGATGGCGGCGGCGTTGCCCGGATCGGTCTCGGCGGGCGGCCCGCCGGGCGGCCGGTCGCCGCCGGCGTGATAGCATCCGCGGGCCATCGCCGCCCGCGTTTCCACGCCGATGTCCGCCGAAATCGAATCTCTTTCCACCGACCTCAATTCACGCCGCCCCGGCCGGGGCGTGAGTCCGATGCTCGTGGCGCTTGCGGTGCTCGGCCTGCTGCTGGCCCTGTACGCCAACTGGCGCATCGAGCGTCACGACACGCGCTACGAGCGGCTGCGCGGCCAGATCGCGGAGCTGCGCGCCAATCAGGACAAGCTCGACGGGCGACTGCAGTGGCTCACGGCGGACCTCGAGTCGAGCCGCGCCACCTGGCGCAGCGAGCTCCGGGGCCTGCGCGAGGTGCCCGCGCAGGTCGAGGAACTCGGGCGCAGCGTCGAGGAGCTGCGGGCCCGCACCGAGGCCCCGCAGCGCGCGTGGGTGCGCGCCGAGGCGCTGTATCTGCTCGAGCTGGCCGAGCGGCGCATCGAGCTCGAACGCGACGTCCAGACGGCGATCGTCGCGATGGAGTCGGCGGACGGACGGCTGGCCACGCTCGACGATCCGGCGATGCGCGAGGTGCGGACCAAGCTCGGCACCGAGATCGCCGGGCTGCGCGCCGTGCAGCGGCCCGACCTGCCGGAAATCCTGATGCGCATAGGCCGGCTCGAGGATGCCGTGCCTACGCTGCCGGTCATCGGCATGCCGGTGTCGGAGGTGCGGCGCACCCGCCCGGAGGTCGCTGAGGACGGCGCACTGGCGCGCGCCTGGCGGCGCATCGGGCAGGCTGCGCGCGACCTCGTGTCGCTGCGGCGCATCGAGCCCGCGACCGCCCGACTGGTCACTCAGGAGGAGGACTCGTTGCGGCGGCAGCACCTCGAGCTGCTGCTGTTCTCGGCGCGCATCGCGGCGATGCGGCCCGACCGCGCCGCCTTCGACCAGTCGCTGCGCGCGGCCGGTGCGTGGATCGAGCAATACTTCGACACCGCGCGCCCGGAAGTCGCCGGCGTGCTGGCCGAGCTCGCGGCGCTCGCGGATCTCAACATCGACCCTGAGCTGCCGCGCGTCGGCGAAGCAGGCAGCCTCCTGCGGTCCGTCATCCGCGCCAGCGCGCCCACGCCCAGCGCGCCGACCCCATGAGAGGCGCCGTGATCGCCGCCCTGGCGCTCGTCGGCGGCGGGCTGCTGGCGCACCTGCTGCTCACGGACCCGGGCTACGTCGCGATCCGGCTCGGGCGCACGCTGTTCGAGACCACCCTGCCGGTGTTCGTGGTGCTGGTGGCCGGCGCCTACGCCGTCGCGACCGTGCTGCTGCGCGCCTTCGCCTCCCGGCGACGGCTCGCGCAGCTGCGCACCGAGCGGCGCCGACGACGTGCGCGCGACGACACGCAGCGCGGCGTGCTCGAGCTCGCGGCCGGCCAGTGGAAGAGCGCCGAGGACCTGCTCAGCCGGGCAGCGCCGGACTCAGACTCCCCGGCCGCGAACTACCTCGTCGCGGCGCGGGCCGCCGACCTGCTCGACGCCACCGAGCGCCGCGACGAGTGGCTGTCGCGCGCCCAGGAGGAAGCCCCCGAGGCACGGGCGGCGGCGCTCATCACCCTCGCCGAGATGCAGATGCGACGCGGCCAGGACGAGGCGGCGCTGCAGACCCTCGAGCAGCTCGACGCCTCGGGCGACCTGAACTCGCGCGGCCTCGAGCTGATGGCACGGCTCTGCCAGCAACTCGGCCGCAGCGACCGCCTGCGGGCGCTCGCGCCCCGGTTGCAGGCCACCAAGGAACTGCCGGAGGCGCAGGTCGACGAGCTGCTCGCCGTCGTGCGGCTCGCGGACGTACGCGCCGCTGCCGAGCGCGGCGACGCGGCGGCGCTCGAGAAGGCGTGGTCCGACGTTCCGCGCGCGGCCCGCAAGCTGGCGGCGTCCGTCGCGGCCTACGCGCGCGCCGCCATGGCCTGCGGTGACCATCCGGCCGCCGAGCGCGTGCTGCGCGAGCTGATCGAGCAGTCGCCGGACGCGGGCGCCATCCGCCTCTACGGCGAGTTGGTGCTCGACAACCCGCTCGTGCCGCTCGAGCGCGCCGAGAGCTGGCTGCGCCAGCGCCCGGAAGATCCGGAGCTGCTCGCGAGCTGCGCGCGCCTGTGCCTGCGGGCGGAACTCTTCGGCAAGGCGCGCAGCTACCTGGAGGCCAGCCTCGCGCGGCGACCCAACGCCGAGAACAGCCTGATCCTCGCCGACCTGCTCGAGCAGATGGGCGAGCGCGAGGCGGCCGCACGGTGCCTGCGCGAATCGGTGACGCGCTCAGTCGGTCGCCGCCCGAACCTGCCGCGCGTGCGACTGCGGCGGCACTGAAGCGCGCCCGGTCAGGGCGCGGCGACACCCGCATCGGCGAGCTTGGCCAGCGTGTCGGGCGCGTAGTCGAACGAATCGAAGAAGAGCTGCTCGCGCGGCAGGCTGCGCTCGACGAATCCGGTCCGGATCGCCTCGATCAGCCCCGGGGGGCCGCTCGCGTACACGTCGAAGGCCGCGAGGTGCGCGAGGTCGGCGAGCACGGCCTCGTGCACCAGCCCGCGGCGCCCGCTCCACGGCGTGTCCGGCGACGGCGGGCCCGACAGCACGGGGCAGTAGCGGAAGCCCGGGCGCTCGCGCGCGAGGCGCTCGAGCCAGTCGTGCTCGTACAGCCCGCTCGCCTCGGCCGCTCCCCAGTACAGCGTCACCGGCCGGCGGTCGCCGGTCGCGATCAGCTGGCGCAGCATCGCCCTCAGCGGCGCATAGCCCGTGCCGCCGCCGACCATGAGCGCCGGGCGCGGCGAGTCCGTGCGCAGCCAGAACTGTCCGAGCGGACCCTCGATGCGCAGCAGCGTGCCCGCCTTCAACCTGTCGAACAGCTGGGCCGTAAAACCGCTCCTCGAGGCGCGACGGACGTGCAGCTCGATCAGCCGACCGTCCGCCGGGGCGCTCGCGATCGAGAAGCTGCGCCGGCGCCCCTCCGACAGCATCACGTCGAGATATTGCCCCGGGCGGAAGTGCAGCTCCTCGACCGCCGGCAGGCGCAGGAACACCGCCATGACGTCGGGGGCCACGAGGTCCATGCGCTCGATGCGGCAGGGCAGGCTCTTCACTTCCACGTCGGGCGCGGGGCGCACCTCGCGCGTCTCGACGCGCAGGTCGGTGAGCGCGCGTGCCTGGCAGAGCAGCGCAAAGCCCTCGCGCGCCTCGTCGTCGGTCAGGCCCGGCGGCCGCGGGCCCGGGTAGGCAAACGATCCCTCGAGCACGCGTGCGCGGCAGGACGCGCAGTGCCCGCCCTTGCAGCTGTGGGGCAGGTTGAGGCCGGCGCGCAACGCGGCGGCGAGCACCGGTTCGCCGCTGTCGGCGGTGAACGTCTGGCCGGTCGGCACGAGCGTGATCAGGGGCATGGCGACAGGATGCCACGAGGCGGGGATGCCCCGGGTGTGCCGCTCCGTTCGCGTATCCTCGCGGAATGGATCGCACCTGCCTGATTGCCGGCTGCGGATACACCGGGTTGCGCCTCGCGAAGCGCCTCCGGCCCGCGTGGCGGGTCGTGGCAGTGGCGAGGTCGGCGGCCGCGGCGGCGCGGCTGGAGCATGAAGGCGTCGCCACGCTGAAGGCGGACCTCGATGCCCTGATCGCAACGGCGCCTGAGGCCGCCGCGCTCGCGGCAGCGGCGGACGGGGCGGCGATTGCTTACCTCGCACCGCCGCCCGACGGCGATGACGGCGACCCGCGGCTCGCGCGCTTCCTCGACGCGCTGGGAGCCGCGCGCCCGGCTGCGTTCCTGTACATGAGCACGACAGGCGTCTACGGCGACACCGGCGGGGCGACGGTCACCGAGGCGAGCCCGGTGGCGCCCGCCAACGATCGGTCGCGGCGCCGCGTGGCGGCCGAGCGCGCGGCCACCGCGTGGTGCGAGGCCCGTGGAGTCCGCGCCGTCGTGCTGCGGGTGCCCGGCATCTACGGCCCGCACCGGCTGCCGCTCGAGCGGCTCGCGCGCGGCGAGCCCGCGCTGCGTCCCGAGGACGCCGGCCCGGGCAACCGCATCCACGTGGACGACCTCGTGACGGCCTGCGTCGCCGCGCTCGAGCGGCCCGTGCAAGGCGTGTTCAACGTCACCGACGGCAATCCCGCGAGCACCACGGTGTACCTGCAGCGTACGGCCGCGCTGGCTGGCCTGCCGCCGCCCCCGCTGGTGGCACTCGGGGAGGCGTCCGAGCGCATCGGTCCGGGGATGCTCGCGTTCCTGGTCGAGTCGCGGTGCGTGGACAACCGGCGCATGCGCGAGGATCTCGGCGTCGTGCCGCGCTACGCGGATCTGGACGACGGCATCGCCGCGAGCCTCGCCGGGATGCGCGCCCAGCCGGGCTGAGCCGCGGATTGGGCTATGCTTCCGGCATGCGGCTCGCCTTCACGAAGATGCATGGACTCGGCAACGACTTCATCGTCTTCGACGCCGCCGAGCCCGCCCAGTTGCCCTCGCCCGCCGCGCTGCGCCGCCTCGCCGACCGGCGCACCGGCATCGGCTTCGACCAGGCGCTGGTGCTCGCACCGCCGCGGCGCGAGGGCACCGATGTCTTCTACCGGATCTTCAACGCCGACGGCTCGGAGGTCGAGCAGTGCGGCAACGGCGCGCGCTGCATCGCGCGCCTCGTGGCGAGCCGCATTGAGACGCGCGGCCGCACGCTGGTGCTCGACAGCCCGGGCGGGCTGGTGAACGCGCGACTGCGCGGCGACGGGCTCGTCTCCGTCGCGATGGGCGTGCCCGACTTCGACCCGCACTCGCTGCCCTTCGAGGCCGACGCCGAGGCGTCGAGCTACCGCCTCGAGCTGCCCTCGGGACCGGTCGAGTTCGGCGCGGTCTCGATCGGCAATCCGCATGCCGTCATCCGCGTGCGCTCGGTGAGCCATGCGCCGGTGGACACGGTCGGACCCGCCATGGAGAATCACGCGCGCTTTCCGCGCCGGGTCAACGTGGGCTTCCTCGAGATCGTGTCGCCCGACCACGTGCGCCTGCGCGTGTTCGAGCGCGGCGCGGGCGAGACGCAGGCCTGCGGCACCGGCGCCTGTGCCGCCGTCGCGGTGGGCCGCCGTCACGGCCCGCTCGCCGAGGAAGTCCGCGTGGACCTCCCCGGCGGACGGCTCATCGTGCAGTGGCCGGGGCCGGGCGAGCCGATCTGGCTCACCGGTCCGGCGGATACGGCCTTCGAGGGCCACGTGGACATTCCCGACGCTCCAGGGAGAGCAGCATGAGCAAACAGCCGATGCGCGACGTCGAGCCGGGCCGCCTCGTCGAGGAGCAGGTCGCCGAGCACCTCACGGCTCACCCGGAGTTCTTCGAACGCCACCCCGCCGTGCTCGCTCGGCTCAACCTGCCTCACCAGCGCGGCAGCGCGGCCATCTCGCTGGTCGAGCGACAGATGCTGGTGCTGCGCGAGCGACACGCCACGCTCGAGCAGAAGCTGCACGAGCTGATCGAGAACGGCCGGGCCAACGACACCATTGCCGAGCGCATGCACCGGCTCACCCGCCGCCTGCTCCGGGCGGGCGACGCCTCGGCGGCGATCGCAGCGCTCGAGATCTCGCTGCGCGAGGACTTCGGCGCCTCGCGCTGGGTGACGCTGCTCACCGACCCGGCCTACGCCGCACTCGCCGGCCAGCCGGGCACGCACGTCCGCTACGTCCCGCGCGGCAGCACCGACCTCAAGGTGTTCGAGACGTTCTTCGAGTCGGCGCGGCCGCGCAGCGGCCAGATCCGCGAGGCGCAGCGCGAGTTCCTGTTCGGCCCAGAGGGCCGGCAGCTCGGCTCGGCGGCGCTCATCCCGCTGGGCGAGCGGGCCTCGCTCGGGCTGGTCGCCATCGCGAGCCACGACACCGAGCGCTTCCTCCCGACCATGAGCACGGATTTCCTGGTCCGCATCGGCGAACTCGTCACCGAGGCCCTTGCCGCACGCGGCACATGAGCGAGGCGCTCGCCGACGGCGTGAACCGCTTCCTCGCGAACCTGCGCAACGAGCGCCGGCTCTCGCCGCACACCTCCAGCAGCTACGGCCGCGACCTCGCGGCCCTGCTCGCCTACTGCGAGGCGCAGGACATCGAGGCCTGGAATGCGCTCGACACGCAGCACGTGCGCAGCTTCGCGGCGCAGTGCCACCGCCGCGGCCTCGCGCCGCGCAGCATCCAGCGCCGGCTCTCCGCCGTGCGCAGCCTGTGCCGTTACCTGATCCGCGAGGGCGAGCTGCGACACGACCCGGCCGCGGGCGTGCAGGCGCCGAAGGTCGGCAAGCGCCTGCCGACGACGCTCGACGCCGACACCATGGCCCGGCTGCTCGCGTTTCGCAGCGACGACCGGCTCGGCGTGCGCGACCAGGCCATCATGGAGCTCTTCTACTCCTCGGGCCTGCGCCTCGCCGAGCTGCTCGGCCTCGACCTCGCCGACCTCGACCTGCGCGACCGCACGGTCCGCGTGCTCGGCAAGGGCCGCAAGACGCGCATCGTCCCGGTCGGTCGGCACGCGATCGAGGCGCTCGGGCGCTGGATGCGCGAGCGGGCAGCGCTCGCCTCGATCGAAGAAACGGCGGTGTTCGTCGGCGTCAACGGGCGGCGGCTCGGGCCACGCATCGTGCAGCGGCGCATCGCCCGCTGGGCCCGCCTGCAGGGGCTGCCGGTGCACGTGCACCCGCACCTGTTCCGCCACTCCTTCGCCTCGCACCTGCTCGAATCCTCGGGCGACCTGCGCGCGGTGCAGGAATTGCTCGGCCACGCCAACATCGGCACGACGCAGATCTACACGCACCTTGATTTCCAGCATCTCGCCAAGACATACGACGCAGCCCATCCCCGGGCGCGCCGCAGGAGACCCCAGGATGGCGACGTTTGACCCCCACGGAACCACCATCCTCTGCGTCCGTCGCAATGGGCAGGTCGCGATGGGCGGCGACGGCCAGGTCACGCTCGGCAACACCGTCATGAAGGGCAACGCCCGCAAGGTGCGCCGCCTGCACGAGGGCCGCGTGCTCGCCGGCTTCGCGGGCGGGACCGCGGACGCGTTCACGCTGTTCGAGCGCTTCGAGGCCAAGCTGCAGCAGTACGGCAACCTGATGCGCGCGGCGATCGAGCTCGCCAAGGACTGGCGCACCGACCGCAGCCTGCGCCGTCTCGAGGCGCTGCTGTGCGTCGCGGACGCGACCCACTCGCTCGTGATCTCGGGCAACGGCGATGTGATCGAGCCCGAGAAGGACCTCATGGCGGTGGGCTCGGGCGGCGCGTTCGCGCAGGCCGCGGCGCAGGCGCTGCTCGCCAACACCGAACTCGACGCCCGCAGCATCGTCGAGACCTCGCTCGGCATCGCCGCCGACATCTGCATCTACACCAATCGCAACCTCACCATCGAGGTGCTCGGCTGATGTCCGCCATGACACCCCGCGAGATCGTCCAGGAGCTCGACAAGCACATCGTCGGCCAGGGCGCGGCCAAGCGCGCCGTCGCCATCGCGCTGCGCAACCGCTGGCGGCGCATGCAGGTGGACGAGGAACTGCGCGCCGAGATCACGCCCAAGAACATCCTGATGATCGGGCCCACGGGCGTCGGCAAGACCGAGATCGCGCGGCGCCTCGCGCGGCTCGCCGGCGCGCCGTTCATCAAGGTCGAGGCGACCAAGTTCACCGAGGTGGGCTACGTGGGCCGCGAGGTGGACTCGATCATCAAGGACCTCGTGGACGTGTCGATGAAGCTCACGCGCGAGGCGGAGACCGACAAGGTGCGCCACCGTGCGATGGACGCCGCCGAGGAGCGCATCCTGGACGCGCTGCTGCCGCGGCCCCGGCCGGTGGGCTTCAGCGCCGAGCCCGAGCCGCCGCGCGACGGCGACACGCGCCAGCGCTTCCGCAAGATGCTGCGCGAGGGCGACCTCGACGACCGCGAGATCGAGGTCGAGGTGCGCGCCATGCCGGCGGGCGTCGAGATCATGGCGCCACCCGGGATGGAGGAACTCTCCCAGCAGCTGCAGGGCATGTTCCAGAGCCTCGGCGGACAGCGCTCGAAGCCGCGCCGGCTGCGGGTCCGCGAGGCCTTCAAGCTGCTCACGGAGGAGGAGGCCGCCAAGCTCGTCAACGACGACGAGCTCAAGGCGCAGGCGCTCAGCAACGCCGAGCAGAACGGCATCGTGTTCCTCGACGAGATCGACAAGATCGCGCGCCGCCAGGAGACCTCCGGCGCCGACGTGTCGCGCGAGGGCGTGCAGCGCGACCTGCTGCCGCTCGTGGAGGGCTGCACCGTCAACACCAAGTACGGCATGGTGAAGACCGACCACGTGCTGTTCATTGCCTCGGGCGCCTTCCACATGTCGAAGCCCTCGGACCTCATCCCCGAGTTGCAGGGCCGGCTGCCGATCCGCGTCGAGCTCGAGGCACTCGGGGTGGAGGACTTCGTGCGCATCCTGACCGAGCCCGATGCCTCGCTCTGCACGCAGTACGCGGCGCTGCTCGCGACCGAGGGGGTGCGGCTCGAGTTCGACCCCTCGGGCGTGCGACGAATCGCCGAGGTGGCCTTCGACGTGAACTCGCGCACCGAGAACATCGGCGCGCGGCGCCTGCACACCGTGATGGAGCGGCTGCTCGAGGCGATCTCGTTCGAGGCCTCGGACCGCGGCGGGTCGTCGCTCCGGGTGGACGGGACTTACGTGGACCGGCACGTGGGCGAGCTCGCGCGCGACCAGGACCTCGCCCGGTACATCCTCTGAAGATCCTTTTCGACCATCCCTCGCGACGGAGACGCCCGTGACCCCGACGGAGATCAAGCTGCGCACGAAGTCGCGCGTACTCGAGGTGGCCTTCGACGACGGCTCGCGCTTCGAGCTGCCGTTCGAGTACCTGCGCGTGTACTCGCCCTCGGCGGAGGTGCGCGGCCACGGGCCCGGCCAGGAGACACTGCAGCTCGGCAAGCACGAGGTCGGCATCCGCGCCGCCCAGCCGGTCGGCAACTACGCCGTGAAGCTGGTGTTCGACGACGGCCACGACACGGGCCTCTACACCTGGGACTACCTGCACGAGCTCGGCAGCACGCACGCCGAGAAGTGGCAGCAGTACCTCGACCGACTGGCGAAGCTCGGGCTGACCTATCCGACGGTGGTGCCGCCGAAGCGGCCGGCTTGAGCGCTTGCCCCGCCTGGCAAGAAGTTACAACATTAGTTAAACTTCCAACCTGCCCACCTTGGAGGCGGAAGTCCATGACCACCACCGTAAAGCTACGCAAGATCGGCAACTCCCTCGGGCTCATTCTCCCGAAAGAGGTCGCCGACCAGCTCCGCGTAAGCGAGGGAGATACGCTCCACGTGGTCACCGACACGGACGGCGCGCACCTCACTCCATACGACCCGAATTTCGACGCGGCGATGCAGGCGTTCGAGCAGACTCGTCGCAAGTACCGCAACGCGCTTCGCGCCCTGGCGAAGTGAGCCCGCTCGAGTCGGGGAAATGACCGATCCGGTCTGGGTCCCGCTGCGGGCCGTCATCAGCATCCAGGCCGAGTTGATCGCCGAGCACGGCGGCCTCGCGGGCCCACCCCGTCTCGGTGACCTCGAGGCCGCGCTGGGTCGGCCCGTCAACCTCCTTGCCTATGCCGAGTCGCCTCCGTCCATGCCGAGACTTGCAGCAGCGTACGGTTTCGCATTGGCACGCGGTCACTGCTTCCCGGACGGTAACAAGCGCGTGGCATTGGCCATCATTGACGTATTCCTGCGCATGAATGGACTCGAGCTCTCCGCCGATGAGATGGATGCCGTGGACACGATTCAAAGCCTCGCCGCCGGCGAGCTCACCGAGGACGACCTCGCCCGCTGGGTGACTGAGAACTCGCGCCCGGCGCGCTGAGGGCCGGGGACGGCCCGGTCCCCGACCGCGTAGAATGCCGGCCCTCATGAGCGAGAACGCCCCCAAGAACCCGCGCGAATCCGGCGCGGGCACCGTGGACTTCGGCTACCAGGAAGTGCCGGCGGCCGAGAAGGCGCGGCGCGTGCGGGCCGTGTTCGACTCCGTGGCCGACAAGTACGACCTGATGAACGACCTCATGTCGGCAGGCGTGCACCGGCTGTGGAAGCGCTACCTGCTCGGCCAGACCGGGCTGCGCCCCGGCCAGGCGGCGCTCGACGTCGCCGGCGGCACCGGCGACATCGCGGCCGGCATGGCGCGGCAGGTCGGCGAGACCGGCCTCGTGGTGCTCTCCGACATCAACGAGGCGATGCTCGAGGTTGGCCGTGACCGCCTGCTCGACCGAGGGCTCATGCGCAACGTGCGCTTCGCGATCGCCAACGCGGAGTGCCTGCCGTTCGCCGACGAGAGCTTCGACTGCGTCACGATCGCCTTCGGCCTGCGCAACGTCACCGACAAGCCCGCCGCGCTCGCCTCCATGCGCCGCGTGCTGCGCCCGGGCGGGCGGCTGC
>Ga0209391_10000027_pt1 | contig 46765 bp, 40 predicted proteins | sample PPLLak3March2015_FD_187246 | JGI IMG/M metagenome (GOLD analysis project Ga0209391, IMG submission 187246) | Freshwater sediment microbial communities from Prairie Pothole Lake near Jamestown, North Dakota, USA - PPLs Lake P7 Core (1) Depth... | ecosystem: Environmental > Aquatic > Freshwater >...
CGCGGTCGTCCTTGCCCTCATAGGTGCGGTTCGATTCAGTCACAGCCGTGCGGAGGAAGGGGGTGGTCGCAAGCTGCTGCGCTTCGTTGATCCCGCGCGTCACATGCATCTCGGTCCGACGCGACGCCTCGACCGCCACTTCCTTGAAGTTGGCGCCGATGGCCTCGCGGAGCGCCCGCCGTTCTTCCACGTAACTGAGCAGAAGGGAGAGACTGAGTGGCAGGAGACCCACCATCACGATCGCCGTGATGATTTTCTGCTGGAGACTGTGAGACCGACTCCAGAGTGTCATACTGATGCCCCAAGCAGCATGCGGACAGAAACCGACGGCATGCGGAAATCGGGCGCTTCACGCCTGCGCGTCAACAGGCATCGGCGCGCAGGCGCGAGCAACGAGTGAGCGCCCCGACCCCGTTAGCTCCGCTTCATCATCCGTCCGCCGGCGCCGGGCCAGAGGAGGAGCAACGGACTGGCCACAAACACCGACGAATAGGTTCCGAAGATGACGCCACTCAGAAGGGCGAGCGAAAAATCATGCAAGACTTCGCCGCCGGCCAGCGTCAGCGGAATCAGCACCAGCACCACCGTCAAGCTGGTGACAATCGTGCGGCTGAGGACCTGATTCACTGCGCTGTTGATCATGCTCTCTTCCGAGTCCCGCCGCCGGATCCGCAAGTTTTCTCTGATCCGGTCGAATACCACGACGGTATCGGTCAGTGAATAACCCGCCAGCGTGAGCAACGCCGTCACCACGAGCAGAGTGATTTCTTTATCCAGCAGATAAAAGGCACCCAGCACGGCGAGCACATCGTGGAACGTGGCCAGGGCGGCCGCGACGCCGAAGCGCAACTCAAACCGGGCCGCAATGTACATGATGATCCCGGCAAACGAGATGACGATCGCGATGAGCGCATCTTCCTGCAGCTTCTTCCCGATAGTCGGGCCGATTTCCGTCGACGCATCCACGACAAATTTATTATTCGGGAATTCTTTTGAGAACACCGCCATGACCCGTTCGGCCGTCTTTTCCTCAATGGTGGTCGAGGCTTTAATGCGGACAAGCAGTTTATTGTCCTGCCCGAATTCCTGTAACTCCGCATTGCTCAACCCGTTCGACTCCAGAGCCTTCCGCGCTTCCTCGATCCGAATGGCCTGGTCAAACTTCAACTGCACGGCCGTTCCGCCGGCAAAGTCGATCCCGAGATTGGCGGCCCCGCGCGAGATCTGCACCAGGGCAATCAACCCGAACAACACCATAATGCCCGAAAAGATAAACGCGATCTTGCGCTTACCCATGAAATCGAAGTTTGTTTTTCCGAGAATCTCTAACATGCTCACTCCCTTTTCGTCGTGTTCAGCTCTCAGCCTTCCGCCATCAGCATCACGGCTAAATGCTGAGCGTGTCCACTTTCTTACCTTGATTCAGCAGATCGAATACGACCTTGGTTCCGACAAAGGCCGTGAACAGATTGATCGCGATCCCCAGGCACAACGTGACGGCAAATCCTTTGATCGGCCCGGTACCGAACAAGAACAAAGCCACGCCGGTGATCAATGTCGTCACGTGCGCGTCGATGATCGTGAGCAGCGCCTTGTCATAGCCGCCGTCCACCGCCAGGCGCACGGCTTTTCCTGCCCGCAATTCTTCGCGAATGCGCTCGAAGATCAGCACATTGGAGTCCACGCCCATGCCGATTGTCAGCACAATGCCCGCGATGCCCGGCAACGTCAGCGTGGCATTCAGGGCCGAAAGCGCTCCGAGCAAACAGATCAGGTTGAGCAAGAGCGCGAAATCGGCGATCACGCCGGACAAGCGGTAATACACGATCATAAATACCACCACCAGCAGTCCGGCGATGAAGGTGGATTTCATACCCTGATCGATGGAGTCCTGGCCGAGCGAAGGCCCGACGGTGAGGTCTTGAATGATCTTCAATGGAGCCGGCAATGCGCCGGCGCGAAGGACGATGGCCAAATCGTTGGCCTCCTGCGTGCTGAACGTCCCGGTGATCTGAGCGCGCCCGCCGGAGATCCGATCCTGAATCACCGGCGCGGAATAGATCGTGTTGTCGAGCACGACGGCCATGCGCTTCTTGATGTGCTCGCCGGTGATCCGTTCAAATTCCCGGCCGCCTTTGGCATCGAACGTGATGGAGACATAGGGGTCGTTGAACTCTCCGATGGAGACCCGCGCGTCGCTCAAGACATCGCCCGTCAGCATCACCCGCTTCTTCACGAGGTACGGCGTCCGGAATTCTCGGCCGGTGTCTTTGTCGACTTGGTGTTCGAACAGGATCTGATCGCCCTCCGGCACCTTGCCCTGGAACTGCGCCAATACTTCGGCCTCTTTTTCCTTCGGGATGCGGGCAGGGAAATCCATCTTCATCTGATTGTCTTCGTCGAGCATCTTGAACTCGAGCAAGGCGGTTTCCTTGATGAGATCCTTCGCCCGCTTCGGCTCTTTGACACCCGGCAATTGCACGACAATCTGCTTCAATCCCTGACGCTGTACCAGCGGCTCGGACACGCCGAACTGGTCGATCCGGTTCCGGATGGTTTCGAGCGCCTGATTGATCGCCGAATCCTTGATGCGCTTGACCTCCGCCTCGCGCAACTCCCAGACGAGGCTGTTGGCCGATCCGGCGGCATCCACTTCAAAGAACGTGGGATACTCATCCAAGAGCTTCTGGATCGGCGCTTTCAGTTCGGCGTTGGCAAACTGAATAGTGACCTGATTCGCGGCGGTCCGTTTCACCGATTCAGCCGGCAGCTTCTTGTCGACCAACAGGTCCTGAAGGGAGTTCACCGATCGCTCGACGGCAATCTCGACCGCCCGGTCCTCATCGACCTCCATCACCATGTGAATCCCGCCCTGGAGATCCAACCCCAGCGTAATGCCTTTGTCCGGCAGAATCTTCCGTGCCCAGTCGGGCAAGGCCTGATACAACGGCTTGTACGACGGCAGGAAGAACACCACCGACAGCACAACCACCAGTGCAAGCAATGCAAACCGTCCACCAACTTTTTTCATGTCTCTGCCACCCTCTCTTGCAGAATGCTGAAACAGCCCGCCAGCGTCGTTCTCGCCGCGCTCAGAGGCTCAGCGTACCGCCGCGTACGCCTCGCCTTTTCGCTTGCTGCGGCCTTGCCGGGCAGCCTGTTCGAGCATTCTCGTGTGATTAACGTCGTCCGGCTACTCTTTGTCGTCGTCTTCCGCCCGTATTTTCGCGATATGCTCTTTCTGAATCTTGACCTTGGTATTGTCGGCAATCTGCAGCGTCACCGTCTCTTTCCCGAGATTCGTGATGGTCCCCCAGAAGCCCGACGCCGTGATGACCTTGTCCCCCTTCTTCAAATCGTCGAGCATCGCCTTTTGCTGCTTTTGCCGCTTCTGCTGCGGCAGAATCAGCAGGAAATAGAAGATCACAAAGATCAAGACAAACGGCACCAACGAGAGCAGCGAACTCGACGTGCTCCCGCCACCCCCGGGCCCCTCAGCCCACGCCACTGACGCCATCACGACCATCATCATAACTCTGGCTCCCCTTACGCTAGTCGAGGCCGGCCCGCGGTTCCTGCGCGGCGATTGCTGTCTCGCCGCCGGTCCGCTCGGCTTCCGCCCGCGCGCGATAAAACTCCTCGCGCATTGTGAGAAATGTCCCTCGCTCGATCGACGAGCGCACCCGTTGCATCAGATCAGCAAAGTACCAAAGGTTGTGAATCGTATTCAGTCGCGACCCGAGCATCTCCTTCACGTTGAAGAGGTGATGCAGATAGGCGCGCGAATAGCGTTTGCATACCGGACAGCCGCAGTCTGGATCGATCGGCCGTTCGTCCTGTTTGAATTGTGCCTGCTTGATGGATACACGTCCGAACCCCGTAAAGAGCCATCCGGTCCGCCCATGTCGGGACGGCACCACGCAATCGAACATATCGATCCCGCGGGCCACCCCTTCGATGAGGTCCTCCGGAAGGCCCACCCCCATCAGATAGCGCGGCTTGGACTCCGGCAGTTCCGGAGCGGTCACATCCAACATCGCATACATATCGGCCTTGCTCTCCCCGACGGACAGTCCACCGATGGCATAGCCTTCAAAATCCAGCGCCACCAGTTCCTGGGCCGACTGTCTCCTGAGATCGGCTTCCAGTCCGCCCTGGACAATGCCGAAGAGCGCCTGATCGTTCCGCCGACGGCTCGCCTGACAGCGTTTCGCCCACGACGTCGTCCGCCGCAAGCCCTCCAGGATCGCCGCGCGCGACGCCGGCAGAGCCACGCATTGATCGAACGCCATGATGATATCGGCGCCGAGCGCCTCTTCGATTTCGATCGCCGTTTCGGGCGTGATGAAATGCGTTGAGCCGTCGATGTGCGACTGAAACGTCACACCCTCATCGGTGATCTTGCAGAGTTTCGCCAAGCTAAAAATCTGAAATCCGCCGCTATCGGTCAGGATCGCGCCAGGCCATCCGGTAAAGGCGTGCAACCCGCCCAACTCCGCCACAATTTTATGCCCGGGGCGTAGGTAGAGGTGGTACGCATTGTTCAGCATCAACCTGAATCCCAGATTGTGGAGATCTTCCGGCTCCAGCCCTTTCACCGGCCCCAACGACCCCACCGGCATGAACGTGGGCGTGTCGATGACGGCCCGGGCGGTACGGAGCTGCCCCAGTCGCGCCTTGGTCTGTCGATCCTGCTGCTTGATCGTGAACTGCATCATCGTGCGAATACGTTCCGTTACATCTGCTCGGGAGCTGAAATCCCCAAGACGGTCAATCCGTTTTTCACGACCTGCTGTACAGCCCGCATCAACACCAACCGAGCTGCCGTCGTCTTAGGAGATATCTCCTCCGCCACGGGCGCGTCGCCGGTCTCCAGATCGGCCGCCGGAGGAAGAACCCGATGCTTGTTGTAAAAAGTGTGCAGCAGGGCCGCGAGCTGCTGAAGATAGTAGGTCAGGCGATGCGGCTCAAACGCCAGCGCGCTCGCCTCCAGCACTTCGGGAAACATCGAGAGCTTCCGGATCAGCGCCAGCTCGTCAGGATCCGTCAGCACGGTCAGATCGGTTTCCGACGCCGTCGGACACACAATCCCACGCGCCGCGGCAACCCGCCAGAGGCTCGCGATCCTGGCATGGACATACTGCACATAATAGACAGGGTTATCCGAGGACCGCTGTTTGGCCAACTCCAAATCAAAATCCAAATGCGTTTTCGAATCCCGCATAAGAAAGAAAAACATGGCGGCATCGACACCCACCTCGTCGATCACCTCGCGCATCGTAATGAATTCGCCGGAACGCTTCGACATTTTGACTTCGGCACCGCCTCGCAACAACTTCACGAGCTGCACCAGCACAACCTGTAGCCGCTCTTTCGGATGCCCGTAGGCTTGAATGACCCCCTGCATGCGCGGGATATATCCGTGGTGATCGGCTCCCCAGACATCAATCAAAAGATCATAACCCCGCTGGAGCTTGTCGCGATGATAGGCGATGTCGGAAGCCAGGTAGGTACACTCGCCGTCCTTTTTGCGGACGACACGATCTTTCTCATCGCCGAATCGGGACGAGCGAAACCACAAGGCCCCGTCTTCCTCAAACAACAGGTCCTGGTTCTTCAGCTCTGCGAAGGCCCGCTCGACGGCGCCGGACTCAATGAGCGATGCTTCGCTGAACCAGGACTCAAACTCAATACCTAAGGTCGACAGATCTTCCCGAATGCGCTGCAGCAGGGTCCGATAGGCCAGATCACGGCAGCGTTGCTCGGCCTCCGCCGGAGCCAGCGTCGCTAGCGTCGCCCCGTCTGAGGCCTGAATCTGTTCGGCCGCGAGGCGGATATACTCGCCGTGGTAGCCTTCTTCCGGAAATGTGACAGGCGTCCCTGCAAGTTCCTGCAACCGTGCATACACGGAAGCGCCCAAGAGCTTCATCTGCCTGCCGGCGTCATTGATGTAGTATTCGCTGACCACGTCGTATCCGACCGCTCTCAGCAGTCTAGCCAACGCTTGACCAACCGCGGCGCCTCGACCATGACCGACGTGCAATGGCCCGGTGGGATTAGCACTGACATATTCGACCAGCACGCGTTTCCCTACCCCGACCACGGACGTGCCATAGGCCGCGCCTTTCCGCTCGATGTCCCGCAAGACTTCCAGCCAGATGGCAGGCTTCACGGTCAGGTTGAGAAAGCCTGGCCGGACAATCTCAACTCGCTCGAACAATTGATCACGGGTCAACAGATTATCGGCAATGATTTGGGCAATGTCATGAGGTGCGCGTTTCTCTGAGGCGGCGAGAGACATCGCAACGGTTGTAGCGAGGTCACCCCACTCCGGACGCTTGGGAGCATCCAGGGTGACTGTAGGCCAGGATTCGATTTTCAGTTGTCCCTTGGCCTTTGCCTCAGAGAGGGCTCCTTGGACCGCGTTCGCCACTTGTTCTTGCACGAACCCCTGCGTCACAAAATCTCCTAAGTCCTTAGAGAAGAAAGAGAAAAACAATTTGGCACTGTAGCATATGGTACATAGTGTGACAAGGTGAGCCGTCAGGAATTTGTTACCCGAGGGTAGCGGAAATCGATAGCATCGAGCGCTTCGAAAACCTCATCCGGCTTCACGTTCAGACAAGACTTTTCTGCACAGGCCCGCACTGCATCCCAGTCCACACACGTGCAGCGTCCTCCCCTCACGACCGTCACATGCGCCCCGCGAGGAGCCCATTGTCGCTCATCGGTCGGCCCGAACATCGCCACCGTCGGCACACCCAGCAGGGCAGCCAGGTGGGTCACCCCGGAATCGTGACCGATATACCCCTGCGCCTGCGCCAGGCTCGCGGCGAGCATCGTGATGGACCGGGGGCGAAGAATCGGCAACTCTGGAAGACCCTGCTCCCGGATGGCCGCCTCGACTTGGTCATCAGCAGGCCCTAGCACCACCACGGGCATAAGCTGCCGCGCCCGGCATCCCCGAATGAGCGTGCCCCAAGTATCCGCTCGCACACACTTGTGCCTGCTTCCACTTCCCGGGTGGCACACGATCAGAGGCACCGCTTGTTCGATCCCAATAGCACGGATTGCGTCAGTTCCTGACTGGAGCACTTGCTCGGGAAGATGGAGCCGAAGAGAGGCCCGTGCACCAGCAGGGAATTCACCCTGCAACGTCTGGAGAAATCGCTCGCTTTGGTGAGAACCTTCGCTTGAAGCCGGTGATCGCAGAAACACACGTGGAATCCCGAATTCATGTAGCGTACGCCGGATCGAACCATCGTGATCACTCAGCCATCCAACCACAAGATCGCATCGTTTCAAGAGATCTTGCTGTATATCTGAAATCTGCGCTCTTCCGGAGAAAAGAGCGCTCAACCGGCTTGATTCGATCGGCAAAGATTCATCGATCACTCCGCACTGGCCCAGTAGATGCCCTACTTCCGATCCCGCAAGTAGGATCATCTTGTGCTGCGGGAGGGCGCTCCGCATGACGGCCAATGCATCGAGCGACAGCAGGACATCACCCAATCCACCGGGATGAATCATCACGATAGTGCGCTGGGATCCTGGCATTATTGAGTCAATGAACGGTTACGAAGCGCGGCTCTCGCCGCTTCGAGATCAGCCGGCGTGTTCACATTCTGAAACGATTGGGCGCGTGCGTCCCGCTCGCCCCACTCAGCGGGCAAGACGACGGTTGTGTGGAGTGAAGGCTCAGAGGCGATCTGCTGGATCTTCAGGGCATGCGTAGTGGCCATACGCTCAAGGACAGACAATGCCCGTTTACTATAGAGCGCATGAAGAGGCTGCAACCCGGTCGGCAAACGGGCCATCACAATATCGGCTGCCGGGTCGCGATCGACAAACCACCGGATCATGTCTGGATTCAGAAACGGCATATCACAGGCCACGACAAAAACACGCGAGCCGGTGGCTTTTGCCAAACCAGTGTAGAGGCCTCCGAGACTCCCGCAATCTGCAATGAGATCTCTGTGAACCGTGCATCCGGAAACGGCGAGGGGTGGACTATCCTGCGCAATGATAACCAGCACTTCAGGAAATAGTTGAGCCATAACCGAGGTGGTGCGCGTCAGTAACGTCTCCTCCCCTACCGCCAGGAAACGCTTATCCTCCCCCATCCGCCGGCTTTTTCCGCCGGCCAGCACAACTCCCGTTACATTCATACTGATCTACCGCTTCATAGCCTAAAAACACGAAGGGGGTGGGTTACCCCACCCCCCTCAATCGCTGATCAGCCACCCACGTACAGAGTGCGCTTAGAGCGTCTTGCCCTTCCGCTTGTTTGCGCGGCGCGTCAGGACCCATGCTTCCAACAGCACGATCCCGCCGGCAATGACGAACGGATAGATATACACTTCACGGGGCGTCGGCGGCTGCATGAACGTGTAGTAGAAAGCCGAGACGGCCATCTTACGTCCTGCATCGCCGTTATGACCATCCCAGGCAAAGAACACGGTCGGGATGTATTTACCCATTTCGAACAGCGTGTCTTCGTCATAATCCTGGTCCTTCTTGTTCCCGACTGGACGCTGAATCATGACGTACCAACGACCGTTCTTCCATTCAGACTTGAGAACCTTCAGATTCTCTTCATAGCTGTCGCGCTCTTCGAAATCCTTATCCCATCCGGTTCCCTTGAAGGCCCGGAGAGATCCGTCTGCTTCCCACTTCACAATATCCACGGGATATTGCTCATTGCTTCCGAAGAGGTACCGCGGCTTAATCGGAGCAGGAAGATCCTGCCACTTGACCGGCGTTTCAATCGCGACCGCGTCATTATAGACCGCGTAATTATTTTGATGCGCGGCAATGGATCCTTCTTCACCCGTCTTCGGATCCTGCTCCTTCACATCGATATTCACCTGAGTCGGAGCCCAGGGCAATTTCCCTTCGGCCACACTCTTAGTACGATCATCCCACTCGATCAAATACACAATCGACTTTTCGTTATACAGCGACCGAACCCAGAGATCATCGATCCGGTTCACGAAGTTACGCGGCTTATGCGTGATCTGACCACCCATGGCGATAAGGCGCTTCTGGGTTTTCTGCCAGGCTTCGTTCTCCATATCCATTGGGATCTCACCTTCCACCGGATTCGATGGAAGCACGAAATTGACTTTCGGCTTATCCGTCTGTGGATCAATTGAGAGCGGATTCCCCTCCTGGTCTCTTTCGCACAACGAATTCACGAAGTTGGCAATGTCCCAACGATCGTCGATGCTGGTGCTGTCTGCAAAGGACGGCATCGGGGTACCATTGACGCCGGTCGAGAAGGTCCGGAAAATATTCTTCACATTGTACGGATCCTGCCGGCTTCCACGGAAATTCCAGCACTTGTGCCAATTGGCAGGCTGAATCGAGAAACCCCAGTCATCCTTTAGATTGAACGCGTTACCATCGCCACGGCCTTCCATGCCATGACATTCCACGCACTTCTTTTCAACGATCAGCTCGGATCCTCTCTTCTTGCTTTCCTCTGTCGCCTCTTTCGGCTTCAAATCGGCCAGCTGAAGAATCGTCTGGGATTCCGACTGCTTATCGGTGAATTTCCGATCCTTCACCAACTGCGTAGTGACGAAGGACAACACCTGAAGGCGTTGTTCTTCGGTCAAGATACCTTCCCATGAAGGCATCGCAGAACCAGGCAAGCCATGGGTCACCGTCTCATAAAGGTCGTTTTGCCCGGGAGTTGGCTTCTTGGCATCAAACAACGGCAATTCACCGCTGGCAGTATGCCGGATCTTGAAAGTCCCTTGGTTGAAGTTGCGGGGACGCGGCCAGAGTCTGTCGGCGCCGGGCCCGTCGCCGGCTCCATCCACTCCATGACACCAGACGCACTTGGTAAAGTAGACGCGCTTCCCGGCTTCGATCATGTCTGCAGCCGGCTCTGGCGCGAGTTCACCCTTCTTAAACCCCTGCGGAACTTCTTCAGCAGATGCCGTGAGGACCAACGGGCCGGCAGAGAAAAGCGCCAGTCCAAAGGCCGAGGCAAGGACGATCCCTGCTTTTTTGCCCATCGACGTATTCATCATTTTTTTCCTCATGTCGTAATCCAGGGTTATCCGTGATGCCAGTGGACTAATTAGTCCCAGGTCCTGGGGTAGTAACCCGTGTGCCAGTACTCAAACAAGATGACCTTCCAGATCTCATCGACGGTCAAATGCTGTTCCCATGGCGGCATAACTGAGGCCCAGGGGAAACCTTCGTTCGGCAATCCGATACCACCCTTGGCTACGCGCCAGAAAATGAAAGTCTCCTGGAGCTGCGCGATTGTCCCTGGATCCGTAAAGTTAGCCGGGATCGGGTTAAACGCAAACGCATGCAGACCGCGACCATTTAAGTTGTCGCCGTGGCAGAAGTGACAGTTCTGGAAGAAGATTTCTCCGCCTTCCTTCACATACTTCAGATAGCCTTGATTCTTTTCATCCCATGGATTGGCGTTAGGGGCCATCAAACGCCCCATGCCCTGTTCGACGATCAGCTTGTTGCTATATTCCTGATCAAACTTCCCTTCCGGGTTGACACGGTACGGATTCTGGGAGGTCTGGAGGGTATAGGTCTTACCATGAACTTTCGTGCTGGCAGGAGGAGCCGGATGCACCGTGCGCAACTCAACCGGCTCTTCAGATTTCGGCTTCATCGCATTGAAGGAGGTGAAACCAACAAGGACTGGAATCAGAACGAGATACGCGTAGCGGAGCATCTTGTTCGCTCCACTCTGGGCATCGAGGACGTTCATGATCGGCTGCTTAAACTTCTTCCAGTCGTCCTCGTTCGCGGATACCCACATGAAGACCGCGACGAGAGACACCGTCCCATACATGGCCCGAACGCTGAACGGGATAGGCGGATAGACGCGGAACTTCAAATAGAGCAACACAAACGCCCAGAACCCGATTCCCTGCCAGAACCGGGGAACCGCCATACCCATTGAACTGAGCATGTAGCTCAATCCGGTAAAGCCGGCTACGAAGCAAGCTACCTCAAGCAACATTTGGATAGGCATGTAGCCTTCGACTAAGCGGACGGTATTCGACGGGACGACGTCGAGGATCATCCCGACTAGCAGGAGGAGCGCAATAGCCCCTACCAGCGCGCCGACTGACATCAATGCTTTCATGAGTTCACTCCCTTTGGTCTAAAAAGATTCACAGCTCAGTTACGAAATCTTTGGAGGCTCTTTTCCCTCGTAGACTTGCGAGAGATAATCCACAATCTTCTTGAGCGCTCCCGCACTGAGTTTCTGACCAAACACCTTGGGCATCGTATTATCCGGGAATGGCTTCACCACATACGTACTGGGTGACACGATCGACTCCATAATGTAGTCGGATGTCGACTTAGCCGTTCCCTTATAATCCTTATCCTTGATACGATTCGGTGCATTCGTTCCCTCAACCAGCTTGGGACCGATTGTCCCGTTCGCACCAGGAATGCCAGGAATCGTATGGCAAGACACGCACTGCGCCTTCGCAAGAATCTGATCGACAGGCTCGGTGCCGTCAGCCATGAGAGCACTGGGTGGACCAGTCTTTTCTTCCTGCTTCTTCGGCCGATCCGCTTCAGGGATAAACTTCTCGTACGACTTCACGATCTCGTCGAATGATGGAGCGTCTCGCCCCTCGCGGACATACAGCCAGGTATCGACTGCTGCGAGCTCATCAAGACTGAGCGATATCGGTGGCTTGTGAATCGCCGGCATCGGGCTTTCCTTGTCATTGGTTCCCTTTACGCCGAAACCTGCCACCACGTAGCAATTCGGGCAGGCGTGCGATTCAGCAATATACTCCTGGCCATTTTCCGCAGTGCCTGATCCAGGAAACGCTTCCTTTTGGGCATAGTCACGCTTGGCGGCATTGCCCTTCGAATATTTCGGATCTTCAAGACGCTCTTTGCCGGCGCGCTCTGGCAAACCAATCAGATTCGGGGCCCGTTCACCCAACATGCCAGCATGGAATGCGTGACAGAGCGGACACTGGCCCTTGCCGATGGCGCCCTGCTCCTTATTCTTCCCAACTCCGCCGAAAATAATCTTTTCGCCTTCATCGGCCAGCTGTTGTGCCGTCATACCGCTATACTCAAGCTTCTCTTCCTTCGGAGGAAAACCACCTTCGACCTGTGGCAACCAGTTTCCATAGCCGGAAAGGAAGGCGGCCACGAAGAACATGAGTCCGCCGATTTTCAGCAAAGCCCCAAAATTCGGGAAATACACCGCCACCATGAACGCGGCCACAGTAATCATGACGAGCGACACGGGCATGAGCCGGTTCTCGCCGTAAAAGCTGGTCGAGTAGTTTACGATCGCGATAAACAAGAGAAGCGTCGCCGCCATCCCAATGATCGTCTTGAGCGTGGCCCGCTTCTTCGCAACGGGATCACTGATGGAAAATTGGAAATACACCAAGAGGCCGGCCAGCAACGCCAGTGCCGGCCACCCCATCGCTAGTGCTTGATTAATCAAATCGCCCACGGTTTTAACCTCCTGCGGCTACACCGGGGGAAGGCGTTGACGGCCCTCCCCCTGAGCCAGTTGCTCAATAAGATGGTTAGTGGCTACCTGCCGGCTGAGGCGCGCTACCAGGGACCCCCGCCTTCTCACCAGCCGGAACCTTCTTTGCCGCTAAGCTGCCAAGCCAGAACACAAAGAGAATGCTGATCCAGAAGAACAAGACATTGAAGGAGATCATGTTCGCGGCAAAACCGACCGTGTGCGTATAGGCCCACGGTGAATTGTCCCGCATGATTTCATTCACGTGCCAGAAGAGGCGAACCGATGAGCGAATGTAGCCCATCAAACCCATCATCCAGGTAAATGCGGTCGCCAACATGATCAGAGCATACTGCGAGCGGGCAGAGATCTTACCCCACTCGATCGGACCCATCTGCTTGGCACCCTTCATCATGACGCTGTTTAGAGCGAACATGAAGAAGAGACAGGAGAGCGTGGTCGCCACCTGCGGGACAGACAGTCCGACTCGGACGTTAGCCGGGATGTAGTATCCGTAAATCGCCAACCCAATAATATTGACGTAGGCAAAGAAGAAGAAACATCCCATGAAGATGTTCCCAAATTTCGACCAAGAGACCGTCGAAACTTTGTTACCCCGCATATACCAGACGAAACTCAACACCGTGGTGGTGATAATGACGTTGATGCCGCCGTTCTTCGCGGACATAACGCCGTAGTTACCCAACACCGGGTGCTGCTGCCCGCCCATGGCCTTCAACTCCGCCGGAGTCATGACCATCGTATGCGGCGTAATGAAGACCAAGTAGCCGCAAGCGAGAATAAACACCAGATACTTGATGTATCGTTGATACTTTTCCGCTCCGCGCATCCGCCCCATTGCCTGCCACAAGTAGTAGTTCGTGCTCAGGAACAAGATGCCGATCATGGTTGCCTGAATAATAAAGAGCCAGGCCAGCAATCCGCCCATGAGCGTGATGCCCATCTGCTGACGATACGCATAGACTTCGCGCATGAGCCAGTAGCCGGCAAACGGCAACGGGATCAAGAACGCGACACCGAGCGCCATCGCGATGTAGCCCATCCAATCATAGTGCGCGCGGTCCTCATCGGTCTTCGAAGCAAGGAACTTATACGCCGCATAAGCCGCAACCACACCACCACCGAAGGCCATGTTGCCAAGGATGCGATGGAGGTTAAGCGGGTTCCACAATGCCGTATGAAGAACGTGCCAGATGTTCCCGAGGAACCGCCCCTGCTCGTCAACACCGGCCGGGGACATCATGAATCCGATCCACGAGTTCGCCAGGAACATGAGCAAGGTCCCGATGATGTTCAAAATCACCGACATACTCAGATGGATCCACTTCAGGAATCCCTCTTTCATCTTGTCCCAGCCGTAGTAGTAGATATAGAGCGTCCCGCTCTCAGCCACGAACATCAAGGCGTAGATGTGCATGACCGGTCGGAAAATGCTGGACAGATAACCAAAAAACGCAGGATAGAGCGTGAGGAAGGTGAAGATCAGAATACCTCCAAGCACGGCCGTCAACGAGTACGCCGTCAGACTGATCTTAATAAAGTCATAGGCGAGCTGATCATAGCGCTTCGCCAACGCCTTATCCTTCGTCACCACCCCCATGAATTCGACGACCATGCAGAAAATCGGAACGGCGAGCACGAAGCTGCCGTAATAGAGATGCTGCTGGTTCGCGAACCAGAGGAGCACGCGACTCTCGAAGTTATACCGGGGATAATCCTTCGGGCCGTCAACCGTCTTCGGGGCAGGCGCGCCAACCACGATACCTTCCGTCTTATAATAGACGTCACGCCCCTTCTCAACCTTCGCATCCTCCTTCTTTGCCGCGTCAGGCGCATCCGCACCGATTGCCAGTGACGGAAGCGACACCACCACAGGAAACAGGAGGAGGCCAACCATCGCGCAGAGCGCCATGATTGAGAACACTTTCTTCCGGGTTACAAGACCCATGGGATACCTCCTTAATGCATTACGAAAAAGATTCATCACAAGCCCAAAAAATCCTACGCAGAGCCAAACTACTTACGGAACATGTACCAGAAGTCCAGACCCTGCATATCCATCAGAAAATGGTCAACCATCAGGAAGTATCCTACGCAGATTGCCACAGAGATAATCCCATACAGAATATTCTGCCCCATCATCTCCTCCTCATCAGATCGATCGAAATTTCACAAACGTAATAGTCGCAGCGGCCCTGAACTAGCAGGGGCACTGAATGCCAGCAAACCAATAAAAGAACCACAGACCCACCGCGCAAGTGATGTAGAAAATCATCTTGCCGACCTTAACCATCAAATCACTGTCCGCTGTTGCCGTCGCCATCTTGCCTCCCCTTCCATGCTCGAAATAGTGAGTGAAGTCTGCGAATTCCTTGACACCCCAAAACCTGTGTGTTATTCAAAATTCCTTAGCTGGCGGCCATAACAACACAAGGAAACCCATGACAAAAAACTCAAAAATTTTCGACATTATAGTTTTGGCCGGTATGGTTGTCAATATCATTTTGGCCGTGTTTCTGATTCTCTACTACTTTGATTTTCTATAGATTTCTCGCTGTGATTCGCCGTCTCACCCCCGCCATTTTCCACTGACATCGCACACCGAAATCCGATCGTTTCATCACGAAAATCCGGGACCATTTTACTTCGACTGGTGAGGCGAAGATCGCCCCCAGTCGTCGTATACGCACCCCCGCGCATCGTTCGATAGACACCATACTCCGGGCTTGGCGGATTTCGGTCTGGTGATTCCTTGTAATACCCCTCTGCATACCAGTCCTGGACCCATTCCATGACATTTCCAGCCCCATCCATGACACCGTAGGGACTCATGTCTGCCTTGAATGATCCCGCAGGGGCACTCGCCTCGAATCCGTCGTTGACTCGCGCCCAGTTCGCCCCATCAGGCTGTTCCGTATTTCCCCAAGGCCACAGACGGCCGTCGGCACCCCGCATAGCCTTCTCCCATTCTGCCTCCGTGGGAAGCCGCCTCCCCTTCCACTGACAGTAAGCCACGGCATCGTCCCATGACACATAGATGGCAGGTTGATTCGGACCGCGCATTTTGGAAACATTTTTGGCGTAGCGTGACGGAGGTCCCGCTTTCCGGTGACCGGTGGCCGCAGCAAACTGCCCATACTGAGAATTAGTTACTTCGTAGCGGTCGATTCGAAACGCATCGAGGAAGATCTCCCTGGGCGGCCCTTCGTCAAGTCCGCCCGCATCCGTCCCACGCAGAAAGATCCCGGCAGGAATCAAGACCATTTCTTCATCTAACGGCGTTTCAGTTGCAGCGGGCACATCGCCAGGCTGCACTGAAACCTGGGATCCTGGATCCGTCTCTTCAAAGGGAGTCGTAGTTGTCCCACGAAGGATGGCAATAATTGGCATGGCCGCGAACAGCAGGACCACGATAAGGAACACGACCTTGAATCTGGTTTCCAGCATGACCGCTACTGACCGGCCGCGTCGCCGCTCGGCTCCAAATCGCTGGCGCAACGAATTCCGATTGTGATGTCATTCCGCCAGTGCTTGGCGGCAAAACGCTTGGAGAGCCTGGCGTTTTGCTCGGTTTCCCTCCAGGAACCTCCACGGACCACTTTCAGATCTCCTTCATCGGGCCCCTTCGGGTCACGATAACCACCCTTTTTATAGTAATGCTCGTCGTACGTATCTGCGACCCATTCGGCAACATTCCCCGTCATATCGTGCAATCCGTAGGGACTCCGACCGGCCTCAAATGAGCCGGGAGGCGCAAGATATTTGTATCCATCCTCCGGCCCGTCTACATTCGCAACACCATTCATGAACTTGTCACCCCAGGGGTACTTTCGCTTCCCCTCCCCACGCCCGGCTTTTTCCCACTCAGCCTCTGTCGGCAATCGCTTACCGGCCCACTTGCAATAGGCGACTGCATCGTCCCAGGAGACGCTCATCGCCGCCAATTCAGGTTTCAAGACTTTCGACTGGTCATCCTCGAAGACCTCGATCCTCGGGAACGCACGTTTGGTCATTTTCGCGAAACGCAGATACTCATCCTGCGTCACTTCGTTTCGATCGATAAAGAACCCTTTCAAGAACACCTGCCGTTCAGGAGCCTCATCCGGATCCCCATCGTTACTTCCCATCGTAAACGGCCCTGCCGGCACCTGCACCATCTCGCGCCCTTCATCGCCGATCCTCGTCTTATACATCGAGAAATCCTGCGCGACCGTCTTCTCCGCGACCGGGCGGGATTCCGTCTGTATGCTCATGGCCAATTCCCGCATCTGCTTGGCTTTATACGACTCATAGACCAGCCCTGCGATCAGGAGAATGAACGACCCGAAGACAAAGACGATTGACCCGATCAGTACACCCCTGTTTTCCATATGTCTCCAAGCACCCGGAAAAATCTGACATGACCCCTATCGGCGAGCGTCCTGAGCCACCCCTTCAACGGACGCACCTGCCGCTTCGGCCTTGCGGGCCGCGCGCATATCCAGCAGCATCGAAACCTGGACCCCAAGAAATCCCCCCATGGCCGCCCCGGCACCGGCCCCGTACGAGATCCGTTCCGGTCCGGCCAACAGCCAGGCCAACGCACCACCCAAAACCGTTCCGACTAAGATACTGATCAAAAACCGGCGGCCCCCAAGAAAACCCACGACGCCGCCCATCACCAGCCCGATACCTGTCGCCAACGGCATGAATTCACTGCCCATGATGAGGCCGATCAGCGTGCCCACAGTCCCCATCACCACCACACCGAACACGATGTCCACAAGCTTTCTGGTGGGAATGCCCTGACCTCCAGCCTCAGTCATGACAACTGTGCCTCCTTCGTTACTTTGCAGGACTGGCCACCAGCGAGCCGAAATCAATCTCAACCCCGGGCGCGGCAATGATCGAAATGCCCCAGGCCTTGGGCGCCGGCTCATGCTGATGAATGCGTTTGAAGTCCTCATAGACATTTACACGCTCTTCAAACCACTGGCCGACGTCTTTAGTCCCGCTCTGCATGACGATCTCAGACCCGCTGAACATGCCGCCTTCCGTCAGCGTCCCTTCCGGCTTTGTCCCGCTCCAGACATACTTGGTGAACACCGGGATAAACATCAGATCGGTATCGAGTGAGGCATAGATCGCCGCGATTTGATCCGTTCCCGCGGGGGCCTTCAGCAAGCGCCAGCGCCAGGTGAGCACCGGATAGGCCTTCGGATCCCAGTCGATCTTCTTTTTCTTGATACGTTGTCCGGCATCTTTGGCCGACAAAAAATTTACACCGTTTTCAGTTTGCACCTTATACGCGTCGCGACCCTTGGAATGGCTGCGCTGGTTCTCGTGATCCCAGGAGGAGGGAAAACCATCGGCTTCTTTTCCCTGGAAATCCTCCAGCACCAACACTTGGCTTTCTGCATAAACTGACTCAGTAATGACGGTTCCGACACACAAAGCCATACTCGCCAGAGCCACTACACTCCACACCATCCGACCATTCATAGGCGTTTCGACCCTTTCTTTACGATGAGGCTTCTTGCGATGAGGAGGGAGCCAACGCCGGCGCCTGCTCCTCGAAAAAATCTTCTCCCATCACCGGCTGTTGTCCGCGCTGACACATCCAAAAAAGCGCGAACACCGCTCCCCAAAATACGATCATGTTTAACGTGACCATCTTCGCAGCAAACTCCAGATCCGGAGTAAAGGCCCAGGGAGAGACATCGGCCATGAGCTCGCTGACGTGCCAGGACAGGCGACCAGACGATCGAATGTAGCCCATCAATCCCATCACCCAGGTAAACGCCGCCGCCAAGCCGAAGAGCCCCACCATGCCGCGCACCGAGATCTTTCCCCATTGCACGGGACCGTGCACCACCGAGCCCCGCAGCATGAGACGATTGATCACGACACCAGCCAGAATCACCGTCAGCGTGGTAAAGGCCTGCGGTGACGACAGTCCCACACGGATCTTCGCGGGCAAATAGAATCCGTAGATCGACAGCCAGATCACATTCACAAGACCCACCGTGTACAAGGTCCCGATCAGAAGATTTCCCGTCTTCACCCAGGACACCGTCATCGTCCGATTTGCGCGCCGATAGTAGAGAAAGCTGAGCGCCGTGATGAGAATCATCACATTCACCGCGCCGTTTTTAGCCGACATCACCCCGTAGTTCCCGACCACCGGATGCTGTGCCCCACCCATCGCCTTCACTTCAGCCCCTGACATCAGAACCGTATGCGGCGTCAACCAGATGAACAGCGCCAGCGTCAGTACGCCGAGCAGGAACTGATAGTATGGCTGGTACCGCTCCCCGCCCTTGATTCGCGCCATACTCTGCCAGATGTAGTAATTGATCCCTAAGAGGAGCGCACCGATCAACAGCGCCTGTACCACAAAGAGCCAGGTCAACAACCCCCCCATCATGGTCACGCCCATGCTTTGGCTGAAGGCATACACAGAACGCATGAGCCAATAGCCGGCGATCGGCATCGGCAGCAACGCACAGACCGTGACGAACAAAAAGATATAGCCCACCCAATCGTAATAAGCCCGCTCTTCACTGGTCTTGCCGGTGAAAAACCGGTAGCAGGCATAGGCCAACACCACCGCGCCGCCTGACATAATGTCCGCGAGAAATCGATGGACGTTCAGGGGATTCCAGAGAGCGGAATGGAGCAAGTGCCAGACGTTCCCTAGAAACCGGCCCTGTGCATCGACCCCGGCCGGCGCCATCATAAACGCCGACCAGGCGTTTGCCAGCAACAGCAATGACGTCCCGAAAATATTCGTCAAGATACCGATCGCGGCGTGGATCCACTTCAACCCGCGCTCTGCCATCCGGTTCCAGCTGTAGTAATAGACAATCAGCAGCAGCGACTCTCCGACAAACACGATGGCATAGGCCGGCATGAATGACTTGAACGTCCCGCCCATATACTTCATGAACGACGGGTAGAAGTAGATGAACATGGCCAGCATGAGGCTCCCGACCACGGCCGTCACCGAGAGCGCCAGCAAGGCGACCTTCGCCAAGTCTCTGGCCAAGCCGTCATAGCGAAGCGACAAGGCCGGCTTTTTCGTGATCAATCCGGCAAACTCCAGCAAGGCACAAAACAGCGGCAGCGCGAGGACAAACCCGCCGAAGTAGGTATGCTGCTGCGTCACGAACCAGACCAGGAGCCGGCTATCGAACGAACCGATCCGTGAATAGACGGTCTCATGAGGGCCGGGAGCCGGCGGACCCTGCGGTGTACCCTGTGTGCCAAAGTACAGATCCGTTGTGCCCTCGGCAAACGACAGACTCGGTCCATTCCCGATCACGGGCAACAGAGCGGCCAGGATCGTGAAACACACCACCACTGCGATCATGGAACCGGTCATCAAGCTGCGACGACGCATACGACTACCCCTTTGATCCCGTCTTGCTTAAGGCCATGTCGCCGGCCAGTCCGCTCATGCTGCCGGACGCATTCGCCGACTTGCCAAGAATCCCCATTACGAAGGGACAGCGCAGCATTCCGCTCGACAACTGCGGCGCCTGCTCATCTTCAACTTGCCGGCGATGGCCCAGGTAATATCCGTACAAGGTCATGATCGCCGTGACCAGCGCGCCTCCCGCAACGGCCAGCCCCGTCGCCATTCCCGGCTGCCGGCCGACAAACAGCACCAGTCCCATGACGACCAGATAATACGTGGACGCAAAGGCCATCCCGGGCCACCACCAATATTTCAGCAACTCAGTCGGCGCCGTCCGTTTGAGCGTCTCCATCCATGAGGCGGAAGGACGCAAGCCGCCGAAATAGGCACAGAGCGCGAGGCCACCGCCAAGAATTGTGATACCCAGTAATTGAGCCAGCGCAGCCATCTGCCCATCGGCGATCACATACCCTGACAGTCCCATCACACCGCCGACTCCCAGACCTACGAGCCCCCACGGCCCCACCTGAGAGAGCCGACTCTGCACTAAGGTCCGAAGCGCGGCTCCATCCGGAAAGGTGAGAAACGGGCGTCCCTGGACCGCGAGCTTTCGCACATGGCCGATTTCAAACGCATCGCGGGCCACCGCCGTGCTGGAGATAATAATCGCCATCATGGCCGGGCCGTCCGGGTGCTGCAGATAGCTGTAACCCACCACCCACAACAGTGCGAGCACCAGGAGCGAGAGCTGGATCCCATAGACGGCGCCAATCCATCCGGCCAGCCAAGCCAGGAGTCGGATCCCGTCTTCTCGTGCGATCACCATCCACGAAGCAGATCGTCCAACCCGATAGGCCAGGAGTGCGGTGACCATCGCGACCAGACTGCTCACAGCCAACAAGACGAGCGGCTCCGTCAACGGCACCACATGCTTCGCGAGGCGATAGACCCCGAATGCAACCAACCCCGGCACAAACATGACGAGACGCTTCTGTTTGCGTACGGCATCTTCCGTCACCGCCAGGCTCAGACTCGGAAGCACCCGCAATGCCATTCGATGCAACATAATTGGCTCGTTAGACGTGAAACGTGAAACGTGAAATGACGGCGACTCGTTTTGTTCCACCTTTCACGATTTTTGCGCCGCCATTCCAAAATACTTGGCCTTGAGTTCTTCCATCAGCGCGACGGTAATCCGGGTCTGTCCGCGGTCGGCAGCCGTTCGTTCCAGTTCGATCTTGGCCATTGCGCGGACGGGAGCCGGTACTCTATCCAGACGCCGTTCCGCCTCGGCATCCCATTCGATGCGTTCACCGGTGCGCGGACGGAGCAGCACATCGTACGTCACAACCCGCTCGCCGCGTGTCCGCAGATCCTGCTCGACCTCGCCCCGAAACAGCGGCGCCAAATACGGCGGCATTCTTTCAAGCCGATGCAACGCATCGTCCGTCCACGTCAGACGGTCGACCAATCCGTTCATCTGTCCGGCCGGAACATCCACACCGACTTTGAGCCCGCAGCCGCGACATTCCGATCGAATGAACCACTGGAGCGCCCCATCTTCATAGGCTCGCTCTTCAATGCCCTCGGTATGCATCCAGCGCCCACAACCACAGGTCAGCATAAAAAGATCTCAGTGCTGAGTGCTGAGTGCTGAGCACCAAAGACTCGAAAATTAAATTCCCGGGCCGGAACCTCACGGTTTTCCGAAGACTCAGGACTCTGCACTCGGATCTCAGCCCTCATATGAATCACCCGATCTTGCCGGGATACAGAATGTAGAGCATCGTGTAGGTAAAGGTGCCGGTGGCAAACAGAATGCAATAGATAACCATCGTGAATCGGCCCAGCGCGCGATGCCGACGGCCGCCGTCCGGCCAAACGCGCTGGATTGTGATCTCCACCGCGAGCACGATTCCGACCAGCAACAGAAGCCCGAGATACACCTCCAGCTTCCGCATGGAGAAGCCGGCAGTCGCCACGCGGGAGAAAAACAGCCCGAGAACCACCACCGTGACTCCACCGAAGATCAGTCCGACCTTCTTCCATGTCGTCAACAGTATCGACTCGCGCAACGACCGCACTCCGTCGACCACTTGCTGCGAGCGAAACCCCAGGACGATCATATAGACCGCCATGACCAATCCGATGATGACGAGAATAATGTGGAACGTCAGGACCGGGATAAAAACATAATCGTACAGCGCCTGCGAACCTCCAAAGCCTTCCTTGCCCTCGACCGCCAGAACCCCAAGCTGCCGAAACAAATAGTAGGCGATGAAGAAGCTGAGCATCGAGATCATCCCGCCCAGCATCAACCAATGATGGGCGTCGGCCTTGCGTTTTTTCGCCTGAATCCATCCCAGGATGAACAGGCCGGTAAAAAGCGTCGCCATAAACTGGCTCAGATCAGCGCCAATGGTGGCATGGGTCCCGAGAAATCCAGGATCTTTGAGCCAGTCCATCACACGCTTACCTTGTACCTTTCAGGCCCTGTACCACGGCGGTTTTCTCCAGCTCCGTGGCCGAGGCAAACCCCGCTGCGGTCATCCATTGAACAGCGTCACCCGTCTTATAGCAGCCACCCTGCTGCGTATTGACCAGGATATGAACCGCAAAGGCCGTCGTCCAGGCTGGACCGGTTCCCGCCTCGTCCAGAAACCGATCTTTAATGATCAACCGTCCTCCTGGTGCCAGATGCGCCAAGACTTTCTTTACCAAGGCCGCGTTCGTCTCGTAGGCCTGATAGTGCAGAATGTCGGACATCAGCACGACATCATAGGGACCGCCGAGGTTGTCCGTATTGAAGTTCCCAGGAAGCAGCGCAATCCGCGAGTCGAGACCGGCTTCCTTTACCGTCTTCTCCGTCAAACGCAGCGTCGCAGTAAGATCGAAGACGGTAGCCGTGAGTTCGGGATAGACCTGACAAAAGGCGATCGCATTCGTTCCCGCACCACCGCCAAGGTCCAACATGCGAACGGGGCCGGCCAGGCTCAGCCGTTTGGCAAAATCAGGCCCGCTTTGCTGCCCGATCCGGTGAAGTACGGCGAGCACATTGGTACCCAGTTCAGGATCCGTCTCAAAGACATGTCGATCGACGGCCCGCTGCCCTGTTCGAATGGTCTGCTCTAACTTTCCCCAATTCTCCCATTCTGCATCGTGCAGCAGGAGCAAGTGCCCGATATATTGAGGGGAATGCTTGACGAGATGAGTGGCCGCCGTCGCTGAATTGCTGTAGGCCTCACCCTCTTTATTCAGCAACCGCAGCGCGACCAGCGCGTTTAAGAGGAGCGTCAGAGTCGGCTCATGGGCGCCAAGACGACTGGCGACCTCCCGAGCCGTTTTCCCTTTCCCATCGAGAGCTGAAAAGAGGTCCAGGCGCACGCCCGTAAGGAGAATTTTCGTCTCCCAGTAGTACCCGAGTTGAAAGATTTCCGCGAGCGAGAGTTCTCGTGACACACCAATCCCCTTGAAGCATCCTGACTCAGAAAATTGGCATCTTACCCAGTTCAGAAAGTGAAAGGCAAGGCGACTCAGCGAGGGAAATCTCAGCAGAAACACAAAGGGCAGCGGATTGCTCCGCTGCCCTTTGCTGACGGGTCACCCCGCCATATACGCGAACAGGCTTACTTGATTTCAGCCTTGAGGTCAGCCTTCCCGCCTTCGGGAACATCCACCTCGAACTCCACCTTCTTACCCTTGGCTGCAAACGGGTGCCAGGCCACCACTTTGTGCTTGCCGGCCGGGACATCCTTGAGCTCAAACGTGCCGTCATCCTTCACCACGGCGAAGTGCGCATTCGTCACCGGAAGGAAGAACGACTGCATGAACTCATGCTGGTCGCACTGTAACCGATAGAAGCCATCCTTCTCAGCGCCGCCACGGAACACGACCGGCTTCTCCAGCTTATCGCCCTTCTTGGCCAAACCGATGTTAAAACCGGTTGCCGAGCTCGAACCCTTCACCACGAAGCTATGCGGATTGTGGAGCACGCCCTGGACGGACTTGGGGTCATCCGGGTCGGCATCGGTGTTTTCTACCTTGAAGTTCTTGTTGTTCACAACCACGCCCGAAAACGGGAGGAACTCACAGAACGCCGCGACAACTTCGGTGCCCGCGTACCCATCCATGAACGCCTTGTCTTCGATATCGACCACGGCAACGACCGCACCCTTCAGACCGCCATCCTTGCCGACTTCGATGGTCTTCAAGAAGCGCTTATCGCCATCCATCAAGCTCTTGGTCGGGTTCTTGGGGCAGAACTTGGGGTTCGGGAACTTGGCGAAGGAGAATTCCTTCTGCTCAGCTTTCCCGGCATAGGTCACTTTCCCGGCAACGGTTCCGCCGGCATTAGCCAAGAGCGGGGCTGCCACCAACGCCACCGCGGCCGCACCAAACACAACTGATAACGCACCCTTCTTCATGAGACTGCCTCCTTGTGATGAACTAACTACCCTGATTTGTCACTTGTGGTTCCCTTCCGTCAAACCACCGGCCTGGTGAGAGGAATGGAAGGGACAACTTCCTCTCTGGTGTACTCGATCGCTATCACGCTGGCGAGGCTGATCGTGGACCGAGTATGTATATAAAAGTCTACCGTACCCTGTCAATCCGAAACAAGGGGCGATTATCCGCCCCCACTATGGCTTCGATTGGAGCAGGTGCAAGAGTCCTCCTGCAGCCGTAGCCCGAACCGCCTCATTGGCATCGTGCATTCCCTCCATCATCAGGGGAATCACCTCACGATCTCCAATGTGCCCCAGGGACCGGAGAGCAACAATCTTAGGACCGGGCAATGAATCGGCCGTGAGGCCACTCAAAAAAGCGACTGCATCCTTGGCATTCGACTTGGTCGCCTTCCCGAGCGCAAACGCAATCGAAGCACGGGCGGCTGTATCATTTTGCTGCGCAAGGGCTCTAGCCGTGTCAGCGACCATCTCAAATGGTTGACCGAGCTGAAGCAGGGATGCCACCGCCGCCGCCCGTACCGTCACCTGGCCATCCCCTAACAACTGCTTGATAGCCGGCACAGATTCAACAGTGCCCAGCTCAGCCAGGCTCGACACCGCCGATTCTCGCACCGCCGGGATGGGATCCTTCAATAATAGTTCGATCTTCTCGCGAGCCTCTTTCCGTCCGAGTTGCCCCAACCCTCTCGCTGCAGTCCCCCGTACGGAGGGCTGATTGTAGGTCAAGAGTTCCATCATGAGAGGCGCGCCCCGCTGATCCTTCAGATCGGCGATTGCCCGCAGGGCATCGGTTCGATCGTCCGGGTTGGCCGCATCGGCAACCTTCCGCAAATCATCCCAGGCCTCTTTCTTCCCCAGCCGGATAAGCGCCGCATACGCGGCAATACGCACGGGGGAGAGCTCATCCTTTGCCGCAGTTTCGATGAGCGGCAGCACGGATGCATCTCCGGAACGCCCCAGCGCTTTGACGACGCGCGCTTTCACCAGCCCCGCCTGATCGTCAATCGCTCCGCGTAGCTTCTTTGATTTTCGCCCGGCTTCCGAGCGACCCAGCCCTTCGACCGCCAGCACACGCACGGGGCCTGACCCATCGCTTAATCCATCCTCGAACAGAGGCACGACCTCATTGGAATCGATTTCCTTCAGTGCCGTATAGGCGGCTCCACGCATTTGCTCCCGCATATCCTTCACGAGGACCACAATCAAACCCAGCGCCACCTCACGAAGCACCGGCTCATCGTCGCGCTTGAGTGACTGGGCCAGCAGATCGTACTCATCCAACGCTTCTTTCGGCTTGCCAAGATTGATCAGGGACCGGATTTTGAGCCGTCTGACATCGGGAGTAGCACTCTTTTCCTTATCGAGCTTCGCCAGCTCATCGAGCACCTGCTGATAAGCTTTCTTTTCAAAGGCCGTCTGGGCCTCTTTGGGAACCGCAGATACCCCGGCCATGAGCCCGGACGGATTGAGCCATGCGAGCACACACAGGAGTCCCGCGATTACCAGTCCACGTTGTTTGCGAATTCCTTGCGACATCAGCGTTCCTTACACCCCGCTACCCTTGCACTCTGGGCCCTGCGGGGCTAGCCAGTTTTTTATACCCGGGAGGCTCATCAAAATAATAATCCGGCTGAGGAGAGAGCCGAATCCGTTCGTACTCTACCGACCAGGCTCGATCGCGGCTCACCAGCTTCAACACGATCCCTGCTTCCACATCAACCCATTCAAAAAACCGTTCAACCCGGCCATGGCGATCCGTCTGCACTTCAAACAGCTGCGCGGGCCGGCCAACGGCCGTCGCATCGCCGATCAAGACCCGTTCTTTCTCGCCGGGCAGTAGGGGGCGAACCGGCAACACATCGTCTACGTCCACCGGCGTGACCAGCAACTCCTTCCGCTGTGCGAGAAGATACCAGGTTTCGGCTTTGTCCAAGCGAATGATCTCAATCGCGGCATACCCGTAGTCGGTCTTCAGCGCATACTTATACTCCAAACGGATCCGGTCACCTTTTGCAAACACCTGTGCCTGACGTCGCCGGCCTTCGACCTGCTTGACGAGAGTTCCGGAAAATTCGACGGTCGGTACCGCCGACTCACCGCCTCGGGCCGAGTCGACGGTAATGCCTGACAGGACCGAGAGCACGAGGCAGACAGCCCCGACTCGCGCCCTCATACGAGGAGAGACTGAAGATCCCATCAATGCTGATGTTCCACAAGCGGCTGAATGTCAATCGAGTAGCCCAGGGACTCCGGGCCAAAACGGGGATTATCCATCACCTTGTAGGCGGACCGATTTCCTTTGGGAGCCTGTAGTGAGAGCTGTTCCTTCAGTTTGCCGTCCGCCTGGACCGTCACCATCTTCGTCAGGCCGGGACCGGTCTGCGGATGCCACACCACCAACTGATAGGTCCCCGGCGGAATGTGATCGATCTTAAAGGCGCCGGTGCCATCGGTCAGCGCATAGTAGGGGTTGTTGACTGCCATCGCCCAACTTTCCATGTACGCATGAAACCCGCACTGCATATAAAAGGTCCGGCGCCCCTTGTTCAGATACACCGGCCCCACCAGGGAGGCTCCCGGCGCATGATTATGCAGCGCATGAATATCCCCGCGGTGATGCTGATGATTCATGACCAACGGAGTGTTGAATAATGTCCTGGCGCCGGCTTCCGGGGACGTTTCATATCCCTGAATATCGTGCATCACCGGGTCCATATTGATAACTTCCACGGCATGCCCGTTCCGCACGATCGTCATGAACGGTTGAAACATGCAATCCCGCGCTTCGATCAACGGCACGGATGTTTCAAAAGGCTTTCCTGCTTCTACCCCCTCCAGCAGTACGATTGCGTCCTTCAGTCCGGCATCTGCGCTCACGACGAAATCACGCAACAACCGCCAGCCCCGGCCGTTGGAAATCCGCCCGCAATAGGCGGGATCCGGAAAGGTGATGAGGTTGAATCCCTTAGGCTCCGGGATAGCGCCCTCCAGACGCACGACACCTTCGATCGATCCGCCGTGGGATACATCCACCACATCATAAGCGGAAACCGATCCAGTCCCGATCCCGATGACCAGCAACCAGATCGCCGCCATTATCCCTTTACCTGACCGTTTCGGAGTTGCATGACTATTCACAGTAGGTACCTCCATGCCAAGCGCATTTTCCCAACCTGTGCATCGTATCAAATGGCCGCCAGAAAGAAAAAGGGGGAAGCCTCACGGCTTCCCCCTTCCATCTCATCCCTCATTTCCTACAGAACGTAGGAAAAAAGATGTTACTTCGCTGCGACCGGGATCACCTGCATCGGCTGTCCAACCGATGCACTCTTCATCCCGGCGCCCGTCCCGTGCAGCGGCAACAACCGCTGATCACCGGACGGCAATACCCGCACATAACCCCACTGGCCGGACTGTGAGTACGGCAACCGCTGGTTGCTGTACACGTAGTCGCCGGGCTGACGGTACGGACCGCCTGCCGAGGGTATAAAGGCATCAATCGTCTCGGAACCGGAGAACTCAACGACACTGATCAGGTCAGCGCCGCGCATGAACGGCTCAATCGGCCATTCGTGCTTCTCCACGCTGAACATCCCGTTCTGTTCGTTGCTTACACCCAGGATGTGAATCCGGACAGGGTCACCTGCATGCGCCTCGATCAAAGGCGTTGCCGGATCCTCAGGCTTGTCGGCTTTGCAAGGCTGGAACACCTTGCCCAACGAACAACCCTGCTCTTCCCGGAACTTGTAGGGTTCAGACCGGTAGTTCACGCCGGTCAAACCAGCTACATTTTGCACATAGGGCATGAAGCTCGTGCCGATGATGTTGTCTTCGTCCTGGAAGAACAACGCCACGTCACGATAGTTCGGCCGATTCTCCATGCCGGGCATCGAGTGATCCAGGATCACGTCGGCCGCCCAGGCATTCTTGTTCGTGAGATCGGCACCGGTCTTCGGATCACGATACTTCGCACCCTTCGGGCCCACCACAATGGCTCCGAACAGACCGTTGCGCGGATTGGTCATCACGTTGCCCCAATCCCAGACCAACGAGGTCGTTTCGCCATTGAAGGGATCCGCATAGTACGTATAGGTCCGTTCGGCGCCCGGAGCGATCGTCTGATCGCCGGGGTTATTGCCGACGTTGGCGCCCATCGATTCCTTCGGGTCAAAGGCCAACCCGATGGCCGAGAAGGACGCCTTGCTCTCCTTCATCTTGTTCTTCAGATTCACCTTGACGCAATCACCGACGTTCACACGAAGAGTCAGCGGCATCGGCTGTGCGCCGCTCGCCACCTTGGCGGTATCTTCCTCCAAAGCATAGATCTTCGCTTCGGGGTTGGTCATGAGGATCTTCCGTTCGAAGTCCACTTCGATGGTCTCAGGGGCCTTCGCGTTGAACTTCATGGACGGATAATCCAAAGCCACCACGTTGAACGACTTCACCGGAGCATCGGCCGGACAGACCGGCAATGACTTCGGGATTTCGCCCTTGCCGGAGAAGCCCGAGGTGAGCTTCTTCAGGTCGGCCTGTTCCTTGTCATAGACACGAATGATTCCCCAGCCGCCTTCGGAGAACTTTGAAGACCGGCCGTTGAAGTGAATGTAGTCGCCGGCCTGGAAACGCGACCCACCGGCTTGCGGCACCACGAGATCGTAGCGCTCGGCAATACCGATATGAATCGAATTCTTCCGGTTGGCGTCACCCGCATAGCGCTCCGTCAAGAACGTGTGGCCGGACAACGTCCAGACCATCGATTCGTTCATGAGGGTATGGAGGAGACGGAACACCATGGTGTCTCCCACATAGGCCCGCAGGGTCGGCGTATAGGGATCGCCGTGGATGCTGCTGTTGAAGATCTGCGACGAATCCGGATTGGTCGCCAACCGCTGAGCGATAGGGCCGGCCCGGAAGTTCAAACCGCTGCCGGTGGTGTGCGTCCCACCATTCAAGAACGGCATCGGCGTCATGTACAACTTGTCCGGCATCATGAACGACACCGTCTTTCCTGCCTCGAGCGCCACTTCGATCGGCTGCCCGGGAGGATTACCCGCAGTCACGATGTTGACCGTATGCGGCACGGTATCGTGCACTTGCACCATCAACTCGCGGAAGCTGTTGTTCACGCCATGACCCACCGGCTCAACCGTCCGGATGTCGGCGATGGGGCCGCTCCGGATGTCCTTACCGGTCTTCGGATCATGATAGGTGGACCCGACCGGCTCGGCGATGAAGGTGCCGAACCCGCCGTGCGGCCAGGTGGTCGCACCGAACGCATGGTCGTGCCAGAACACGGTCCCCACGTCCGCATCGACCCAGAACCGCTGCCGGACGAATTCCACCGTGATGATGTCGTTCGCCGGATGATCGTTCTTCAGACCCTTCGCCAAGACAATCGTGTTGCCGTTGATCGCCTTGATGCGGGAGATTTCGTTGCCCTTCACGTTATCGGCACCGACAAGAATCAAGGTGCCTACGTGATACTGCTTCGCGTTCTTCACCGAAATGCTGCTGGCGCCCTTCTTGGCCGCCGCCGTCAACGCGGTGTTCATCGGGGCCGGAAGGCCCTTCTTGTTCTTCTTCTCCAGCATCGTGAACGGGCGGACCGACTGCTCATACGAGAAGCCGGTGATCACGCCGTCTGACGCCTGGTTGTCGAACTGCAGGAAATGCCAGTGCGTGTTGATCTTCGACGACTGGAAGTTCGTGTAGTCGTCGTCGTCCCACTCGCTGGTCAGCGTCCAGTCCAGGCAATCATAGATATTGCCGCGGACCACCAACGGATACTTGAGATCGTCGTTGGCGCGGATCGCCGCTTCTTCTTCATGGAGCACATAGATCAAGCCGTTCGGATCGATCACCGGCGGCTCTTTCCCTTGCGCCTTCGCAATCTTAATCGGCATCTTCACGAAATGGACGTTGTAGCTCTTCCGTCCGGCATTCTCCGGACAAAGGCTCCAGACACCGTTCTCACCGGGGAGCGCCTGATCGACACTCTCTTCGCCATTGGCATCCCGGCGGATCATCTCCAACCAGGGTGCGCCGACGTGGTTCGGCGAGAACATCACGCGCCGACCGAAGTGCGGCGTGAGATGCGGCCAAGCTACCTTACCGGTCAACGGCTCGAACATGATCGGGTGCCGCTTGCCAGGATGGGTTGACTTGTACTTGGGGTTGTCGATCTCGCTTTCCTTCTCGCTCATCGCCACGTTGCCGTTCCAGGTCCAATCCAGGACGGTGGCATCGTACGACTGGGTCTGGCCCTTTTCGTCATCCTTGTGGCCGGGCTTGCCCATCGTGGGCATCTGCATGGCGACCCAATCCTTGATGTTGATGACGGCCGGGTTGCCTTTCCAGTTGCTCTTACCCTTATCGGTAATCGTAAACTGCTTGCCGAACCAGTCCACGGTCTGTCCGATCAGCTTGTCGGACGCGATCGGGGTCTTGATGCGGCCCTTGCGATCCGGCAATTCACGGAGGTCCGGCATCACGTCGTTCCGCAGATCGCCCTGTTGAATCGTGTTGTACACGCGCCAGTAGCCCCACATGCCTGCGACATAGTGGTGCGCCACGTGGCAATGGAAGAGGAAGTCACCGGCCAGCTGCTGGCAGAGACCGGATCCGCACTCGGTTTCCAGGTCGAGGGCTTCTGACGGCCCGATGACTTCCACGTCGACACGGTCGGTCTTGGCACGGATGACCGGATACTTGACCGGGCCGTTGGTGCTGGTCGCCCAGAGGTTCATGTCATCGATCGCCCGCGGGCTGCGCGGCCACCGGATAGTGCCTCCGTGCGGATGGTGGCTGTGGAACACTTCCGATCCACCGTGAACCAGCCGGAACTTCGCCGGGTCACCGATGTAGGAGCGGGGAATCGTCGGCGACGGATCGCCGAACGTATAGGAGCTGTAGCCCATCGACTCGTCTTCAAAACCAAAATACTCGTGCTGCACATGCATGTTATTGATGCCGAACGGCTCGCTGCGATAGTTGATCGCGCGGCCACCCGGACGATACGCGTCCGTCAACGGATCGCGTTGCGGGAGGAAGTCACCCTTCTTATTCAAGGGACGGAAGGCTTCGTCGCCGACTTCATGGTAGTAGAGCACAAACTCACGGAAGTCCGGCCCCGTGCCGTTCTTGATCATGACCTGCCAGCCGCTCGCGGCCGGGGTCGCGTCACCGCTGCCGAGGGCTTCCCAATAGGAAGAGCCGCGGGGCTCCACGACGAAGGAGCCGAACATTCCCATCACGGTCAGCTCACGATCGTTGCTGAACGTATGGAACTGACGGACACCTTCCTGGGTGTTCGGGTGGATATACCACTCGTAATCACCGCTCTTATCCTTGGCAACAATCGTATCCGAGTTGGTCGTGGTGGCAGCGGCGCCCGTCGCGCTCACCACCATAGAGGACCCATGGATGTGAAGGCTGACTTCTTCGCCGCCTTCCAGCTTGTTGCTCAACTTGATCTTGACGCAATCGCCCTGGTTGGCGCGGATGGTCAAGGGTTGAATCCACTGGGCCTGCACGCCGGGGATGATCGCTCCGGGATCGAATCCTTCCTTGTCGCGCGCGGCTTTATTCGTCGCTTCTTCCGCGCGGACCTTGTCGAGATTCTCATCCAGCACGTACATGTAGCCGGGATAAAAATCGAGCCACTGATTCAGCGTGATCTCGACGTTGATCGCGGACACGTTGTACTGCTTCACCGGGGCCGTCGCGGGGCACTTGCCGCCGCCCACCATCGCCACCGGTTCGACGCGGGGATCGGACACCAACAACATGTCCTGTCCACCTGCACCGTATTGGTGCATCATCGACTGGGTATTGTACATACCGGTGTTGACGCCCTGGACCTGCGGATCATGGCTCATGTGCTCCATGATGCGCTGGTGCTGCTGCTCGACCATCGCCGAACGCTCGCCCTTTCCGGACATCGCGTCTTCGACGATTGTCTGACCTTTGAGTTGTTCCGCCCAGGCGGGCAGCTGATGAGTCATTGCGACTTGCGGAGCCGCATGACCTGAGGGGTTGGCAGTCTCGGCAGATGCCAGCGGCGCCCATAATAGGGCTACCGCCGCCACCGCGCCAAGCATACGGGTAGGCACACATACCCGTGGCGTGTGAGATAACATGGACCGGCCTCCTTGTTATTATGATGAACCTATGTAGAACAGACCCAGCGAAACAAAATGCACTCAACGCATTTACATAAAAATTTCGTCTCCCTGACGAAAGGACTGATCCTCCTAAAGAAGGCCGCACGATACTGAACTCACGATTCTCTGTCAACCCCCTTGGACAGTTCAGCGCTCAAAGTGGGGTCGATTGCCTCACCTGCTACCCTCCTTAATCTCGCATCTCTCCGGTCGACGCACCATAGCCCCACAGTCCCACTTGAAATCCACTTGCTGCGCTGCCTATCGCCCTCGCATAATGCGCTACGATCCGCAGGCTTCCGCACCCCCTACCGTGACAGAACCGATAGGATGTCATGACGTCTCAGTTGCTTCACGTTCTTATCATCGGGGGCAGCCTTGCGCTCTTCGGCCTCGATCTCTTACTGCCATTGGGAGTCGCGAACACCGTGCTCTACGCAGGCATGGTATTTCTCGCCGCACTCAGCCCATCACCCCGGCTTCCCGTTCTGACCGCCACGGGATGCTCTACCCTCACCATCGTCGGCGCGTGGTTCAGTCCATCAATTCCAGGAGTCCCTCTCTGGGTAGCCCTATCGAACCGGACATTCAGCCTGGTCGCCATATGGGCGCCGATCCTGTTCCTTGTCCAACGCCGACAGACGGAAACGCTGCTGCGGCGGGCCAATGAATCATTGGAGACCCGGGTGCAGAGCCGCACGGCTGAAATCGCCGCGCAGGAACAGGCATTGCGCCAGACGCAGGAGGAACTGCGCGCCTTGACCAGCCGACTGCTGACCGTGCAGGACGAAGAACGGCGGCGCATTGCGCACGATTTGCACGACGACATTAATCAGCGATTAGCGATGCTGGCCCTCGGTCTTCGCGCGCTGGAACAGCCTGAGCAGGCTCTGCCTGAATCGGTTCGCGCCACCCTGAATCAAAGCCAGCAGGATATTCTGGCCCTCTCGAACGACGTCCGACACATGGCCTATCGCTTTCACCCCTCGATCCTGGATGACCTGGGTCTGGACGCCGCACTGAAGCGCTTGCTCGATGATTTTACCCATCGAACGAAGATCAAGACCTTGCTCGTCAATCCTCCATTCAGCATCTCGCCGTCCAAAGCGATTGCCACAACTGTCTACCGAATCGTCCAGGAATGCCTGTTGAATATCACCCGTCACGCCAGGGCGACGCGCGTGGAAGTCGAACTGTTCAGCAACGAGCGAGAGCTCGATCTCACGGTGCGCGATAACGGCGTCGGCTTCGAGGTCGATGCCGCTCAGCACGAACGACAGGGCCTCGGCCTCTTCAACTTACGCGAGCGGGCGCTGGCATTTTGTGGAACGTCTCGCGTACAGTCTCAGCCGGGGCAAGGCACGGAGATCTACGTGCGCCTTCCGTTGTCCGAGCCCCCTTCTCCATGAAGAAACCGACCGTCATTCTCGCCGACGACCACACCCTGGTACTCGAAGGCTTTCGGCGCCTGCTCGAAACGCACTGCGAACTCCTGGCGACCGTCGGTGACGGGCAGGGACTCTTGCAGGCAGTGGCGCAACATCGTCCAGACATCGTCATCCTGGACATTTCCATGCCGGTCATGAATGGCATCGAAGCGGCCCGCACCCTGAAAGCCAAGTTCCCCTTGATGAAGCTGGTGTTTGTGACAATGCATGCGGATCCCGCCTACGTTCGCGCGGCCTTTCAGGCCGGGGCCTGCGGCTATCTCCTCAAGCAATCTCTGGGCGCCGAATTGACTCAGGCCCTCCACACCGTGCTGCGGGGGCAGTCCTATGTGACCCCACTGATTGCCAAAGATGTGGTCGACGGCGCGCTGAGTCATGATCAACCGTCTCTCATTGAACTGACCGCGCGGCAGCAGGAAGTCTTGCAGCTCATTGTTGACGGCCATTCAGCGAAAGATATCGCCACCAAACTGAATATTTCGCATCGAACGGTCGAGTTCCACAAAGCCCAACTCATGCAACAACTGGATCTTCATAGCACCGTTGAACTGATCAAGTTTGCTCTGACAAACGGGCTGGCACGCCTGTCATAGACGATATCCGCCCCCCATCGTCCTTGGTAATTTTCCCCCGGCACCCTCGTAGTCTTACTGGTGCCATCCTCCCGTTTTCCCTCTATAGTCCCCGCCGGTTACAGGCCGAAACCGAGGGAGCCGGGATCGTGACACCAATTACTCGTCCCGCCATTATCATCGGCGATTCATCGCGCGCTATGCTGGCCCTCACAGAGGCCTTGGTGGATAGCGCCTTTGACGTGGTCGCCAGCGTGATGGACAGCGAATCGCTTGTGCTGGCGGCACAACACTACCAGCCGGCTCTGATCCTCCTGGATTTCACACCCTCGTTCGGAGACGTCTTGGCCGCGAGCCGGCAGCTCTCGCAAAAACTCCCGACAACCAAGATCGTCTTCTTTTCAACCCATAACGACACTGCCTATGCCGAGGCCGCTTTTGAGGCGGGGGCGTCTGGCTTTCTCGTCAAACAACGGACCAGTGACCTGACCAGCCTGCTGACACGAATTCTGCGCGGCGAACGGATTCAGCACCCTGCAATCCTCCCCACCCTTTCGCGTCAGTAGGGGCCTCGATCACGGAGAATGAGCAAACCCATCATGCCCGAATCCACCACACGAATCGTTCCCATGTGCGAACTCTGCCGACGAGTCTATGACCACAGTACTGACGCCGGCCACACAAGCCTCTGGACCCAGCTCCAGGCCTACGTCACCCGACACAACCTCCATGCCAAGCAAGTCGTCTTTGCTCAGTCCCATTGCGAGGACTGTCGAGACGGCTACGCCCTCGGAGCGACATACGGCCAGCCATAGCTCTCGGCCTTCAACCAGCCAGCCTCCGCGTCTTTTCCTTCCTCCTGCCGGTTGTGCGATAATGCGCGCATGCTCTGGAAACGTTGGCTGGTTGGCGATCCTCTGAAGACAGCGCAAGCGGCGCACGAACGGCTTTCCAAAACGCTGGCACTGGCGGTCTTTTCCTCGGACGCTCTCTCGTCCGTCGCCTATGCCACCGAAGAAATCCTCCTCGTCTTGGTGCCGGTCAGTATCGCGCTGGCCCATCTTTCAATACCGATCAGTCTGATGATCGTGCTCCTGCTGGCAATCCTGACGCTGTCATACTCACAAATCATCTTCGAGTATCCCGGAGGCGGCGGCGCCTATATTGTTTCGAAATCGAATCTGGGCGAGTGGCCAGGATTGACCGCGGCAGCCTCGTTGATGATCGATTATGTCCTCACGGTCGCCGTCAGCGTAGCCGCAGGCATCGCCGCGATCACGTCCGCGTTCCCCAGCTTGTTCCCCCATCGTACGGCACTGGGCGTCTTTGCCATCACGATGGTCCTGCTGGTAAATCTCCGCGGGGTGCGGGAATCGGGAAAGTTCTTCGCGATTCCCACCTATCTGTTCATCGGAACCCTCTTGCTCATGCTGGGCATCGGCGGCATCCAACTGCTTTCCGGCCACCTCACCCCGGTGGTCGCGCCTGACCTCGCCGGGCAAGCAGCCATCGAATCGCTGTCGATTTTCCTGCTTCTCCGTGCCTTCTCTTCCGGATGTACCGCACTGACCGGCGTCGAGGTGATTTCAAATGGCGTCTCCGCATTTCGGGCTCCCGAACCCAAGAATGCCGCCATCACGATGGTCACAATGGCGGTCGTGCTCGGGACGCTCTTTATGGGAATCAGCACGTTGGCCTATCATCTCGGCGTGATCCCCAAAGAGGACGAGACCGTCATCTCACAAGTCGCCCGCGCCATCTTCGGCGACGGTGCGTTTTACTATTTGGTTCAAGCCGCAACCATGACAATTTTGATTCTGGCCGCGAACAGCGCCTTTGCGGGCTTCCCCCGCCTCGCCTCGCTACTGGCGCGGGACAGTTTCATGCCGCACCAGATGGCCGTCATGGGCGATCGCCTGGTCTTCTCAAACGGTGTCATCATCCTGGGCGTCCTCTCCTGCTTTTTGATTGTGCTATTTCAGGGCGATACCCATGCCTTGATTCCGCTGTATGCCGTCGGCGTATTTCTCTCCTTCACACTCTCCCAGGCCGGGATGGTCCGACGCTGGCTCATCAAGCGGGGGCCCCATTGGCAAACGAAACTCACCATCAATGGCATCGGCGCCATCGCCACCGCCATCGCCACCCTCATCATTGCCAGCACTAAATTCTCGCACGGGGCCTGGATTGTCATCGTACTCATTCCGCTCTTTATTCTGATGTTCCGCGGCATCCGATCACACTACAAAGCCGTGTCGGAACAAATTACCCTGGACCGCCGGGGAGCCCGGCCTCCCATGCCACGTCGCAATATCGTGGTGCTCCCCATCAGCGGCGTAAACCGCGCCGTCGTGCGCGCCGTCGACTATGCCCGCAGCCGTCCCGGAGAAGTGCGGGCCGTGCTCGTCGACCTCGACCCAGAAGAAACCGCCAAGATTGAAATCCAGTGGGCCCAATGGGGGTGCGGGGTGCATCTCATCGCCCTCCCCTCTCCCTATCGTTCCGTCCTCGGATCCCTGCTCGACTACATCGAAGAAATTCTCGAGAAGGAACCGGACACCTGGGTCACTGTGGTAATCCCCGAAATTCTCCCCGCCCGCTGGTGGCAGAATATCCTGCATAATCAGCGAGCCTTGATGCTCAAAGCCGCGCTGCTGTTCAAAGATCGAGTCGTCTTAACCGATGTACCGTTCCACCTGACGAGGTAGCGATGCTTCATGAAGCGCCAAGCGTGACGCGTCAAACGTGGATTCGGAGCCTGTACCTCTTGACCTTGGCTGTCGGCATCCTGCTGTCAGCAGACCCGACCTTTGCGTTTAAAATCGCGGCCCCGGCCGACGACGCAACGCTGAAATCCGGTCAAGCCATAACAGCCAAGGTCGATCTCGGCGCGGATAGCGGCATCGTCAAGGTACGCTACTACTGGTACGGAGAACTGGCCGAGACCCTTGTGCAACAAGACGACTCAGACGCTTCGATCATGCCCCAGCAAGACAAACTGAGCGACGATCGCTTCTCCCAAAAGGACAGTATCTCCGGCGCCCCGGTGGTCGCAGTCGCCGCCCTCTCTTCCAGTTCAGACCAAACACCGCCGTTCGGCGGCATCCTGAAGATCCCGAAAGAAGCGATCGGACCGATGCGCCTGCTGGCCGTGGCTGAAATTTCGCGCGGACGTTTGGGAACTCGCACCGTGTTCGACGAAGTCATTGTGAAGATCGAGCCGGAAGCGGCGCTGCAGACGATCGACTTCGAGACCGACAAGCCATTGCAACTGGGACGCACGGGGCAATCATCGGCATTCGGCCATGTCGATTCGATGGGCAAGGTATTCGAACTCCCGGTCGTGGGCGAGTTCGCTGACGGAGTCGTACGGCCTCTCGCCTCACCGGCCAGCGGCACGAGCTACCAGAGTTCCAACCCCGCCGCCATCAAGGTCCTGAGCGGTGGAATGCTGCAGATCGTCGGCAACGGCAAGACGATCCTGACCGTGACAAATCGCGGCAAGCAGGCATCGCTCGACATCCATGTGACCGTGAACGACGAACCCAACGAACCACCGGTAGCCGATGCAGGCAGGAACAAGACCGTGAAGGCCGGAACGAAAGTGAAACTGAGCGGCCTGAACAGCCGCGATGCGGAAGGCGAAGCGCTCTACTACTCATGGAGCCAGGTCCGCGGCAGCAAAGTACCGCTCCTGGATGTGAACGGCCCCGAAGCCTCTTTCCAAGCCCCGCACGTCTCCGAACCAAGAACCTATCGATTCAAGCTACGCGTGACGGATAAGAAAGGCGCAGACAGCCTGCCGGCGTTTGTGGATGTGACAGTAGAACCGTAAAGACGCCCCTTACTTTCTTCCACCTAGACCCTGCTCAATTGCACCGGTCCGAAGACCTGGCGAGCCTGCTGAAGCTCCTTGATATGGCGCCGGAGGGCGGGACCGAACGTGGAGCGCATGACGGCTTCCCGGTGGCGGATGATGCGCGCTTCGGCGTTCCCGATCTGTTCTTCCAACTGCCGGACTAAACGTGCGCCGGATCCGGTCAACCACTTCAGATGACCGCCGGCATACTCCAGATCCTGAATCGAGTAGCGGACGGATTCGATCTCTTCAAGACAGCGGAAGCGCGCCCGCAGGAGATCACGTTGCTTCAACCCGGCGGCTTTCCACTGCTTCATCCCGTGCTTCGTTTCGGCCCATGACGAGAGCCGCTCAAACAGCAGCGCTCCCATCGTAAAGGTAAAGGTAGCGTGCAGAATTCCGCGCAACGGGCGCAGGCTCCGACGCCAGGGTGAGTAAAAGATCTGCTGATTATGATCACCGTGATACATGACGTGCTTGCGCAGTAGCAAATTCAAGTGATGATGGCTGTTCTCGTGAATCAGATCGTCGATAAGATCGAGATTGTCCCGGTCGAAACAATTGATGAAGGAGAGGCCGGGACGATGGCGGTAGCTGAAACTGACGACGCCTTTGGCGTTGAGCGGAATCAGTCGAGAGGTCAACAGCGCCAAGACCTCATGCCCTTCCGGCCACGCGGCCTGAATGGTTTCCCAGGCCTGCCGGATGCGGGCTGCCTGTTTCGGGTCCGTCGGAACCACCTTCTTCGGCTGACGGTCTTTGCCATACACGAGGGTGGATCCGACGGTCACTGCGCCATAAGAAGTACACAGGACTTCGGCGGTCGGACGCACCGCCCAATGCCATTGAGCCTGCCCGCCGACAGCGGACCAGACTGGGGCAAGCAATCGTCCGACTTTCAACGCAATCCCTGTCTCATCGACACGAAAGACTACACGACTCTTTGCGCGCGGCAGGACACGCTTCAAAGAAGGCGGCGCTTCGCATTGATCCCCCGCGACTCCGAGGGGCACGCCACCGGCCTCTTCCGCTTTTTCAAAGTTCTGCGCCAGACTGCCCGGCACGTTCCACTGCAACACCTTACTCGTGCGACACCAGGTTGTCGCGGCGGCGGGATCTAGCCACAGGGCCTCTTGCGCAATGTCCTGAGCCAATCGTTTACAGAGACGCGCAAGCCGACCATCCAGACCAGTAACTTGCGGTTTCCCTTTGGGGAACAGCTCGTCGAGATAACTGTTTTCAAAAAACTTTTCCTGACACTCGGCAAACAGTTGCTCGGCAAATTCCCGGCGGTCTGACTCTGTCCGCCACTGCTGCCAAATATCCAGGAAGTACACGAAATCGTTCAGCGACTCGATCCATCCGACCACTTTCCAATTGGACAAGTCCTCGGCTTTCAAGCTGCGACTGAGGAATTGCACAGAGTCGGTCGGAAACGCGAGCTGTGATGCCAGCTCAGCGTAATCGTCCTGCAGCTCCCGGCAGAGATCCTGGAGCAACCGCCGCATGGATAATCGAAGCTCAAGATTCAGTGCAATGAGCGATGGGGGATCGAATAGAAGCACCTGCGCCTCCCTTACCAGCCAGTTTGAAATGAGGGAGACTGTAACGTAGGAAGGACAGGCCTGCAAGGAGGAACCGCGGCAGGAACCGTTCAGAAACGGCGGAGAGAAAATCCCGTGAGTACATTCGGACAGCAATCAACACAACCAGACTGCAGTGACAACCCTACGCCAACCGATCAGGCCGTGGCTTTTAGATGTCCTGCAAACTCCGGCACCAGAACGCCCGGCTTCAGTAGCCGCAGGGCCCCGGATTTCTGAATCATGCGATGACGCAGAATCAACGGGTCCACAATATTGCCGCAAGACACACAGCGCATGCCGCGCATCCACATGGGCACGCAGCTTTCCTGCAAATCGACCAGATTGTCGACCACCATGAGACCTTCGCATCTTGTGCACTTCATAGCACCCTCCCCATCACAGATGACGCGTGCTGTTTCACAGATCCCGCACGGCCGCTATACAGAGCCTAGCAGCTTGCTGAAATTCTGCTTGCCCGCGAATAAAGCAAGCAGGATGCCAGCCAGTGCATTTCCCTACCCTTGCGGGTTTATGCGTCGAATCGTAGAGTGTGCGCAGTCGAAAAACGGCTGCGGTGGAGGAAATGTGACCGAATTGGCCCCATGCGACATAAATGGAGAAAGACCGGTGCCGCCCCTCAACCCTACGGCGGAGTGACTCAGACAAACAATGGCACTGACAGCAACAGAAATTACCCAGGTAGTAACTGAACTGGCTCCGGCTCTGATGGGAGGCTGGATCCAAAAAGCCTACCAACCGACATCACGAACGGTCGTGCTGGAAATCCGAACGCCCGGGCACACGCATCGCCTGCTGCTCTCAGCCCATCCCGCATCGACTCGTCTTCATCTGATCACTCGTGCGTTGCAGAATCCGCCAGTTCCGCCGGCTTTTTGCCAATACCTCCGGGCGCATCTCCACGGCGCGCGAGTTGACGACCTTCGTCAAGAAGGTCGGGACCGTATCGTGGCGCTATCGCTCACGACCAAAGCCGGTCCCCAACGCCTCATTGCAGAACTGACCGGCAACACAGCCAATCTGCTGGTGCTTGATTCTGAACAACGGCTGTTGAGAGATCTGAATCGTTCGACAGACATGTATGGCAAACCATACCAACCGCCGGTTCTTTCGCCCGGGGCCGGACCGCGGGAGCGGGACGCCCGTTTTGCAGCCGATGCGCGCGAGCCTTTCGGCTTGTCCGCCGCAATTGAATCCTACTATGACGAGAAAGAATCGACGGACAGCACAGCCGCCGTCCGGGACGCCCGCGCACACCAGATCAGGAAAACGATTAAGAAACAGGGGCGGCGTGTGGAGGCCTGGCGGAGCGATCTCGCGAAAGCAGAGAAGTATCGCAATTATTCCCGCTACGGAGAATTATTGAAGGCCAACCTGGGCACGATCAGGAAAGGGCTGGAATCGATCGTCGTCGTCGACTACTTTGACGAGACCTTACCGGAAATCACAATTCCGCTTGATCCGACAAAATCTGCTCAGGGTAATATGGACGACTACTTTCGCAAACAGCGGAAACACGCTACGGCGGAGCGAGAACTGCTCCCTCGCATCGCGCAGGGAGAGGCCGAGGTCGATGCGCTACGCAGGGAATTGCAATCCATCGAACAAGGAACGTGGCAACCGGCACCGGCCCGGCCGTCAGCCAACGCGCCCACCCGGCGACGGGATCGATTGACATCGAACGAGCGGCCGGACGAACGCCGCGGCCCGTTCCGCCGCTTCACATCCTCGGACGGACTCCCGATCTTCGTGGGACGGAATGCCAGGGAAAATGACGAACTGACATTTGGGCTCGCCAAGAGCGACGACCTCTGGCTCCATGCCCGCGGCACACCGGGCTCACACGTCGTGGTGCGTCTGGAAAAAGGCAGCGACCCGCCACCGGAAACGATCCGTGATGCTGCAACCCTGGCGTTGCTCTACAGTGATCTAAAGAAAAGCGGGAAAGGCGAGGTGATCTATACCCGACGCAAGTGGGTCAAGAAAGCGAAGGGCCAGGCGCCAGGCGCCGTGACCGTCACACAAGAGAAATCACTCCATGTGAATCTGGATAAGAAACGCTTAGACGCGCTCAAGACCCGCTCAGCCCAGGAGTAGTCGATCGCATCTCACCCCGCCTTTCCTAATTTTCTCTCACCATGCTACAGTGCCCGTATATGGGCACTCCCTCGTCACCGGTTGACTCGCTGCGAATTATCGGGACACTCATCGCCTGCAAGGGACTCCACGAGTTCGAACAGACATTGAGCCACGAACTGGTAAGGATCCTGAAATGCGACCTCATTGGATTCTATCTCTATAGTGCAACGGCTGAGACCTTCACACCGGTCTCAAAGCTCCTGACCGACCCCGATTCTCCCGGCTACCTTATTGGACAGCTGCCTGCAGCCGGAACCATGAAAGAAGCCGTGATCCAACGAGGCCAGGCGGTTTTGGAGCATGATTTAGCTCGTTCCGCCTGGGCCGAATCCGATGTACTGAAGTCCGCCTCATTTAAGACCGCCTCCATCATTACCGCACCCCTGCCTGCGGCACCCTCGCCCACGCAGCCATGCCCGCAGGCGATTGCCGTCATGAGCGCGATCACGATCGGAAAAGCCAACGCATTTTCCGAAGACGATCGGCTGTTTCTCGAAACGCTCGGCGTCCAACTCGCTCCGGTGCTTCAACAGGTCCTGGCCGCCGAGGAGCGCGATGCGCTGATGGCGATCAACAGCCAGGTCGTCGTCGGCACTATGACGATCGAACAGCTCATGCCGGTTGTACGCGGCATGCTGCATCGCGTGGTGCGCCAAGACATGACGGGACTGGTGCGATTCGTCCCGTCACCGCAGGGCCCGTGGTTCGACATTCTCTATCGCGAGAGCGTTGACATCGATCTCGCGCAGCTTCGCCGGTTCCCGTTCGAGCGCATGGCGCCAGCCGAAATGATGGCTACCGGTAAACCGCTGTTGATTACCGGCCACAATCACGAACGTTTTCCCGAGCGCGCCTACATCGAATCCATCGGCATTCTGTCCTGCATACTCTGCCCCTTAATCGTGCAAGGAGCCCCCTATGGGTTCCTGGCCATCGGCAGCAAACGACGCAATGCCCTTTCAGAACGAGACCTCGCCTTCACCGAGCAGATCGGATTTCACCTGTCGCAAGCCATCACAAACCTCACGGCCTATGATGAGATCCGCGCACTGAAGGAGCAGCTCGAGCAGGAGAACGTCTACCTGCGCGATGAAATGAAGGCCTCGGTCGACTTCAAGACCCTGGTCGGAGAAAGCCCCGCACTGCAAAAAACACTGAAGGCTATTGAGCAAGTGGCGCCGACTGATTCAACCGTGCTCATCACAGGAGAAACGGGCACGGGGAAGGAACTGGTCGCACAGGCCATTCATCACCTCTCGCCACGAAAAGACCACGTGTTGATCACAGTGAACTGCGCCGCACTGCCGCCGACATTGATTGAGTCTGAACTCTTCGGCCATGAGAAGGGCGCCTTTACCAACGCGACGGCGCGCAAGATCGGCCGCTTCGAACTCGCGAACGGCGGCACAATCTTCCTGGACGAAATCGGTGAACTCCCGATCGATCTCCAGGCAAAATTCCTGCGGGTTCTCGAATCCCAGGAATTGGAGCGGGTCGGGGGGACATACCCCATCAAGCTGAATGTACGCGTACTCGCAGCCACTAACGTCAATATTGAGCAGGCGGCCAAGCAAGGGCACTTTCGATCCGATCTCTTCTATCGCCTCAACGTGTTCCCGATTCGGATCCCCCCGCTTCGCGACCGTCGCGAGGATATCCCCATGCTCGCACGCCACTTTGTGAAGAAGTTCAGCGAGCGCCACCGCAAATCCGTCACGCGTATCGGGAGCAACACGCTGAAATCACTGGTCGCATACGACTGGCCCGGCAATGTGCGCGAGCTCGAACACGTGATCGAGCGAGCGGTGATCGTCAGCCAGAACCCGGTCCTGGTCATTGATGAATTGGATCCGCCGACAAAGATTGTTGACGGGGGAAATTCCCCACGCACGTTAGCCGATGCCGAACGTTCCCATATTATTGAAACCCTCGGCCAAACTAATTGGGTCCTTGCCGGGAAGCTGGGCGCGGCTGCGCGCCTCGGGATGAAACGATCGACACTGCAACACCGGATGAAGAAACTCGGTATCAGCCGCCCATCCAACCGTAAAAAATAATGTGCCCACATATCGTCAGCGGCCTCCCTGCACTGCCAACCCATCGGCATACTTCATGTTGAACCATTGACTGCACGATCAGACCGTTTTCGCTGTTCCTCCTATTCCATCAGGGACTTGCACAGCAACCGCTCCCGCTCCCGCCAACCTGGCACTGTCTCTGCTTTATGTCGCTCGCATGAAGCAGCACCGTCCCCTGACTCCTGAGCATCTCAGCCGAACCATCGAAGAGTACTTTGCTGAGCGGCAGGCCGAGATCCTTCCCTCCAGCCAACAGACCAAAGACGGAAAGCGGCTGTCCTGGTGCGGCGATACGTTGGAATACCTCACGGAAGGTCTAGCCGAACGGCTGGCCACGCGCGGCATTACGTTTAGCAAAGCCTTCCCCGGACCGTTCCGGCTCATGGACGAAGATCAGCTGCCCAATGGCCAACATGTTCGCCGGTTCTGGACAATGGCATTTGAGCAGGGCTGCCCCATCGCTCGTCTCTGCACATACTTTTTCCATCGCCACGACCAGGTGGCACTGCCGCAACCGCCCCGGGTGATCGCCTACCCCCCCGATCATCCGGAGCCCGATACGGAGGAACCGGCGTGAACTATGTGGCGCTCAAAATGCTGTATGGCGATCGCGCCAAATACCTCATGCTGCTCTGCGGCCTGACCTTCGCCGTAATGCTCATCGTCCAGCAGGGTTCGATTTTCTGGGGTCTCATGATCTGGTCCCAATCCAGTGTCACCAATCTCAACGTGCCGATTTGGGTCACGGATCCCGGCATCGCCCAAGTCGACGAGGTGAAACCGATCGCCGACACCGCCGTGGACCGCGTGCGCAGCGTGCCCGGAGTTGAATGGGCCGTGCCGCTCTACAAAGGATTGTTACGCGCGCGACTCTCCAACGGGGACTACCACCAGATCACGCTCACCGGATTGGAATCTTCGACGCTGATCGGGCGTCCTGCCGAAGTCCTGGAAGGCCGGTTCGAAGATGTGTTGCAACCCGATGCCGTCGTGCTGGATCAATGGGCAGTGGAACGAATGGGAGGACCCTCCGTCATCAAGATCGGCACCGTCTTCGAGCTGAATGACAAGCTGGCCCGCGTGGTCGCAATCGCCAAAACCCAAAAAAGTTTCACGAACATCCCGGTTGTCTACACCACGTACGAACGCGCCATCCGTTACATACCCCGTGAACGCAGGACCCTGTCCTATGTCCTGGCCAAAGCGAAAGATGGAGTCCCGGTTGCAGAGGTGACCAAACGCATCCATGAGCAGACCGGGCTGGGCGCGTTCACCGCCGAAGACTTCGGGTGGAAAACTATCGGCTGGGTCCTCAAGAATACCGGCATCGGCATCAACTTCGGCACAACCATTCTGCTGGGGTTCATTGTCGGCATGGCGATCGCCGGACAAACGTTTTACTTGTTTACCGTGGAGAACCTCCGGCAATTCGGCGCGCTCAAAGCCATGGGAGCCTCAACCTTCACACTGGCACGGATGATTCTCTTGCAAGCCTTCACGGTGGGCCTCACCGGCTATGGAGTCGGCATCGGGCTCGCGACGGTGTTCGGATACTTTTCGGCACGGAGCGGCGGGTTGCCCTTCATCGAGACCTGGCAGCTCCTACTCCTGGTGCTGGTGGCACTGCTGGCTATCTGCACATTCTCAGCATTGATCAGCATTATCAAACTCGCGCGGCTCGAGCCGGCCATTGTCTTTCGGTGAGCATGATGGACAACCAGACACAACCGGCAGCCGTCAGCCTCCGCGGCATCGTGAAATCCTTCGGCACAGGCGACACGAAAGTGACCGTGCTCAGAGGCATCGACCTCGACATCTACCTGGGCGAGATGCTGTTGCTCGTCGGCGAATCAGGCGGCGGAAAGACGACCTTGTTATCGGCCATCGCCGGCATTCTCGACGTCGATGAAGGCGACATCGATGTGCTCGGCGTACCGCTGAGCGATTTGCCGGCAGGCAAACGTACGACGTTTCGCGGCCAAACCATGGGTTTTATCTATCAGCAATTTAATCTGCTGCCTGCATTGACGGCAGCTGAGAATGTCGCCGTGCCGCTCTTGATTCAGAAGATCAGCCGCTCTGCAGCGCTACGGCGGGCACGGGCCATGCTCGACCGCGTCGGCCTGGGCGACCGGGCGGATTTCCTGCCGAAACATCTCTCCGGCGGGCAACAGCAGCGAGTGGCCATCGCCAGAGCACTGGTGAATGAACCGCGCCTCCTCATCTGTGATGAGCCGACCGCAGCGCTGGATGGTCCAAACGGGCAAAAGATTATGGAGCTGTTACGCGAGGTGGGACGTGCGCCTGACCGCTGTGTGGTCATCGTCACCCATGACAGCCGCATCTTTCACTTCGGCGACCGTATCGCCAACCTCACAGATGGACGAATTGTGAGTATTGAATCGATTACCAGAGAGGGCACGGCATGATCATTCTCAAACGCTTCAGCGTATGGACCGCCCTAGCCGGGATCGCCTTCGCAGCCTGGTTGCTGATGGGCGCCAATAAAATCGAGCCG
>Ga0209391_10000028_pt1 | contig 45611 bp, 66 predicted proteins | sample PPLLak3March2015_FD_187246 | JGI IMG/M metagenome (GOLD analysis project Ga0209391, IMG submission 187246) | Freshwater sediment microbial communities from Prairie Pothole Lake near Jamestown, North Dakota, USA - PPLs Lake P7 Core (1) Depth... | ecosystem: Environmental > Aquatic > Freshwater >...
GTGTCGTGGAGGGTTCCCACCGTGGGAAATGGGGCCCGAAACCGCTACCGTGAGCCCATGGGACGACCATCCAAGGGTGTCCGCACCCGATTCACCACCCGGGTACCGGCCAACCTCGCCCGCATGATGGAGGATGAAGCCGACCGGCGCGGCATGACCATCAACGACTGGCTGCTCTGGGCCGCGCGGGCCATGATCGACACCAGCAGGCTCCAACCGAGCCGGGGAGGACGCCGTGACGACGCTGCCTGACCTCACCGTCGAACGGGTGGACTGGGACAGCCTCACCCAGCACCCATCCAACCCGCGCAACGGTGACATCGAAGCCATCAAGGAATCCATCCTCGCCAACGGGGTGTACCGGCCCGTCATCGTCGCCCGCGACGGCACCATCCTCGCCGGGCACCACCTGTGGCTCGCGCTGGGCGAACTGGGGCGGGAGCAGTGCGACATCGTGCGGCTGCCGATCCACCCCGCATCCACCGAGGCCACCCGCATCCTGCTCGCCGACAACCGCACCGCCGACCTCGGCAACTACGACGACGGGCTGCTCGCCCGGCTGCTGCGCGACCTCGACAGCGAAGCCGGGCTGATCGGCACCGGCTACGACAACGACGACCTCGCCGCCCTGCTGAACTCCATCGAGGACCCCGGTCACGGCTTCGGGGTCACCGACATCGAACCGCCGCGCTGCCCCAACTGCGGCTTCACCCTCGGAGACTGACATGCCCCGCAAGCGCCGCGCCGTGACCCAAGCCCCCGGACGCGCCGGGCTGGCCCTGCGCCTCGCCGGGGCCTCCTACGCCGAGATCGCCGACACGTTGGCCCTCGCCGACGCCGCCGAGGCACGGGACCTCGTGTGCAACGAACTCGCCGCCCGCGACGTGGACGCCTCCGAGCGGATCGCGCTGCGCGCCGAGGAAGCCGCCCGCATCGAACGCCTGCTGCGCGGGGTGTGGGCCAAGGCCACCAACCCGCACGACCCCGAACACCTGCCCGCCGCCCGCGTCGCCCTCAGCATGGTCGATCGGCACGCCCGGCTCCTCGGCCTCGACATGCCCACCGAGGTCATCGTCTACACCCCCACCACCACCGAGATCGAGACATGGGTCGCCGAGATGCTGTCCAAGTCGTCATCGGTCATCGACGTGGAGGAGGCCGATGTCCTCGCCATTGAGGCGTGACCCGCCCGAGATCGTGGACGCCGACAAGGAGGCGGGCCGGATGCTGGCCACCGACGCCGACCGCGCCCGGGAAGCCCGGGACTGGCGCACCACCACCGCCGGGGGCCCGCCCGCCGTCGTCGCCCGCGAGTCCACCCCCGACCGGTGGAACTGCTACGTCACCTTCGGGGTGGTCGCCGCCCGCGAGGTGGCCAAGGCGGCAGCCGCCGACGGGGTGCACCCCAGCGAGTACATCAGGAACACGGTGCTGGCCGACCTCGCCGCCCGCGCCGGGTGTGCGCCGGAGGACTTGCGGGAGAACCTGACCCGGTACAGCAAGCCGCGTGGGAACCGGGCCCGGGCGCTGCGCACATGACCACCATCGACCCGGAGGCGTTCAAGCGCTGGACCCCCGCCGCGCAGGAGAAGGCGCTGGAAGCGCTGCGCGCCGCCCAGAACGACAACTGGCGCCCGTTCTACTGCCACGACCCCGCCTGCAACGGGATGCCGCACGACAAGTGGGAGTGGAACCACGCCCGCGCCGACCAGCGCCCCCCCACCGACGCCGACTGGCTGGTCTGGCTGCTCAAGTCCGGGCGCGGCTCCGGCAAGACCCGCACCGGCACCGAGATGACCCACCGCGTCGTGGAGAAGGTGCCCCGGATCGCCCTCATCGGGGCCACCGGCGCCGACGTGCGCGACATCATGCTGGAGGGCGAGTCCGGCATCCTCAACGTGTACCCGCCGGGCAAGAAACCAGTCCACGAACCGTCGAAGCGCCGGGTCACCTTCCACAACGGGGCCGTGGCCACCCTGTTCAGCGCCGAGGAACCCGACCGGCTGCGTGGCCCGGAGCACTACTGGGCGTGGTGCGACGAGGCCGCGCACTGGGCGCTCGTGCAGCAGGTGTGGGACAACCTGCTGTTCGGGCTGCGGTTGGGGGCCAAGCCCCGGATCGTGGTCACCACCACCCCCAAGCCGCGCCCGTGGCTCAAGGCCCTGATGAAGGACCCGACCACCCGGATGTCGGTGGCCTCCACCTACGACAACCTCGCCAACCTGTCGGCGGTGTACCGGGACATCATCATCCCCAAGTACGAGGGCACCCGGCTGGGCCGTCAGGAGTTGAACGCCGAGGTGCTGGAGGATGTCGAGGGCGCCCTGTGGAACTGGGACATGATCGAGTCGCTGCGGTTCACCGACCCGCCGGAGCACATGGACCGGATCGTCGTCGCGGTGGACCCCGCCGGGTCGAAGAAGAAGAAGAACGACGAGACGGGCATCGTGGTCGTGGGCCGGTCCGGGGACCACTTCTACGTGCTGGCCGACCGGTCCGGGCACTACTCGCCGAACGGGTGGGCGCGGGCGGTGATGGCCGCGCACGACGAGTTCAGCGCCGACGCGGTGATCGCCGAGACGAACTTCGGCGGCGAGATGGTCACCTCCAACCTGCGGGCCGCTGACTCGTTCCCCCGGATTCAGGAGGTCAACGCCAAGCGCGGCAAGGCGTTGCGCGCGGAGCCCGTCGTCGGGCAGTACGAGCGGAAGTTGGTGCACCACCCGCACGACGGGCTGCCGGACCTTGAGTCGCAGATGACCGAGTGGGTGCCCTACGAGGACACCGACTCCCCCGACCGGGTGGACGCCCTCGTGTACGCGGTCACGCATCTGGCCAAGGGCCTGCTCCCGGCGGGGATCAGCAGTCCGACGAACCTCAAGCGCGACGCGGACGGGCGGCTGCGGGTCATCAAAGGCGGTGCCGCGTGAGGTCCGACTGCCATACTCCTCGCGGGAGGTTCGATGTGGGGCGTTGACTGGCCGACGCTGCTGGCCGCTGTCGTGGTCGGCACCCTCGGCGTCGCCCGGCTCACCCGCTTGGTCGTGGACGACGACTGGCCGCCGATGCTGTGGTTCCGCCGCATCTGGGACCGGGCATGGGGGCAGTCCTCATGGGTCACCCTCATCGAGTGCCCGTTCTGCGTGGCCCCCTACTTCACCGCCGCGTCGATCGCGTGGGCGGTTCTCTCTGACTTGCACTGGTCATGGTGGCTGTTCCATGGCTGGCTGGCGGTCGCGTACCTCGCAGCCATGCTGAATGTCCGCGACATCCCACCGGAGGCATGACATGGCCCGTACCCGCACCCGACCCGCCCCGGTGCCGGAGCACAACTCACTGATCGCCAGCGCCCTGCGGATGCCGCCGGTGCAGCGCAACGCTGTCGGCAAGGCCCAAGCGTGGCAGGCCGAGGCGTGGCAGTTCTACGACCGGGTGGCCGAACTGCGGTTCGTGGCCAACTGGGTCGGCAACGTCATGTCGCGGGCCAAGTTGGTCGTCGCCAAGCGGGTCGAGGACACCCTCGTGGTCCAGCACGACGGGGAGGCGGTCGAGGCGCTGGCCGCGTACCACGGCGGGTTGCAGGGCCAGCAGCAGATGCTCCAGCAGGCCGGGGTGCACCTGACCGTCGCGGGCGAGTTCTACGACGTGATGCTCAAGGACATGTGGACGGTGCTGGCCAACGACAAGGTGAACGGGTCCAGCGGGTCGCTGACCTGCGACCTCGGCGACGGGGCCCGCACCCCGATCCAGTCGAAGAAGGACATGGCCATCCGGGTGTGGACACCGCACCCCCGGGAGCCGCTGCGCGCCGACTCGCCCACCCAGTCGAACCGGGGCACGCTGGCCGAGATCGCCACCCTGTCCGACCACATCGCCGCGCAGTTGGAGTCCCGGCTGGCCGGTGCGGGCATCCTCTGGGTGCCCTCCGAGATCACCTTCCCTACCCCGAAGGAGGCCGACCCGTCGGCGTCGGTGGCCGATCAGTTCATGGCCGTCCTCGGCGAGGCGATGGTCACCCCGATCAAGGACCGCGCGTCGGCCAGCGCGATCGTGCCGATCGTGGTCACCGCCCCGGGCGAGTATCTGGAGAAGGCCCGGCACATGACCTTCTGGTCGGAGTTGGACGCCGAGACGATCAACATGCGCGACAACGCGGTGAAGCGACTGGCCATCGGCCTCGACACCCCGCCCGAGGTGCTGCTCGGCATGGGTGACAGCAACCACTGGAACGCGTGGTTGGTGGACGAGGCCGCGATCAAGAGCCATCTGGAGCCCCGGTTGCAGGTGATCTGTCACGCGCTGACCGAGGCATACCTGCGTCCGGCGCTGACCGGCGCCGCCGACGCCGAGGACTACTACGTGCTGGCCGACACCTCCGACATCCGGCTGCGCCCGAACCGCTCGCGGGAGGCCGTGGAACTCTACGACCGTGGCGAACTGTCGGGCACGGCGCTGCGCCGGGAGACAGGCTTCCTGCCCGAGGACGAGCCGAAGGGCGAGGAGGAGCGCGAGTGGCTGCTGCGCCGGATCGCCACCGGCTCGACCAGCCCGGAGCAGACGCAGGCCGCGCTCCGGCTGCTCGGCGCCGACCTCGGTCCGCTGGCCGTCGAGGGCGAGGCCCAGCCGACGATCCCACCGGTGCTGCAACCGCGCCGGTCACTGGAGGGCCACCCGGAGAACCGGGTGCCCGACCTCCAGCGGTCCACGAAGGACCGGGAGTCCCGGGAGGGCATGATCGCCGCCGCCGACGCGCTGGTCTACCGGGCGCTGGAGCGGGTCGGCAACCGGCTGTGCAACGGGACGATGAAGGCGCAGTTGGCCGACACGCCGTCGCACTGGCGCTACATGTACGTGGACACGGTGCCGGAGAATGCTGTCGATGGCGCGTGGGCGTTCGCCGCTGAGGTGCTTGAGGCAACAGGCAGCCCGGTGGACACCGCCCGCATCTGTGCGGCCATCGACGGGTACGTCCGGTTCATCATCAACGACCAGCGCAAGCACCACCGTGACCTGCTGGAGGCCGCGCTGATCGCCGCTGGGGTGGTCGAACCCTAAAGGAGGGGTCATGTCCGACACCGCACGCGAGGAGTTCCGTATCTCCCGGCTCAAGGAGATGGACCGGGTGTCCGCCGACCTGTTCGGTGCGATCGACGAAGCCCTCAAGGCGGGGCTGGTCGGCAAGGACTTCGCCGAGTACATCGCCGACCCGCTGTACGCGTCGTTCCTCGCCCAGTACGAGGCCGAGGGGCTGTCCCCGTTCGCCATCTTCGACTCCCCGCGCAAGGCGTGGGACTGGTTCTACGGACGGGTGAGGTCCGGGCTGGAGGCGGTGGTCGAGTCGTCGGAGGCCAAGCGGATCGCCGACTGGCTGGGCACCGCCACCGTCAACGGGGCCAAGGTCGCCGGGACGGAGAGCGAGGGCGGCAAGATGTGGCTGTCCCGCCGCGACGCGAAGGTGCGGCCCAAGCATGTCGAGGCCGATGGGCAGGTGGTGCCGTGGGGTGTCCCTTTCATCGCCTGCGGCGAGGAGATGGCGTTCCCCGGTGAGCCGGTGGGTGACCCGGAGTGCTGGCTGAACTGCCGGTGTGTCGCGGCGCCCGCCGTGCTCCCCGGCCCGGTGACCGCCGCCGCCGACCCAGAGGCCACCGGCAAGGTGATCGTGGCCATCCCAGCGCAGGATGACCCGATCTGGAACGCTTCCAGTGAGCCGAAGCCGCACATGACGATGATCTGGCTGGGCAAGCAGGAGTTCACCCCGGAGCAGTGGGGCTCCATCCTCGGCGGCGTCAAGGGAGCGGCGATGGAGTTCGGCGCGGCTGAGGGCCCGCAGGAGTTGGCGGTCACCAGCCGGGAGCCGCTGGGCGACGACGACGCCGACGTGCTCATGCTGGACCCCGGCCCGATGACCCGGTTGCGCGACTACATGCTCACCCACGAGACGATCAAGGCCGCACACGACGCGGTGGACCAGTACCCGCAGTGGACCCCGCACCTGACCCTCGGATACCCGACCACTCCCGCGAAGGGTGAGCCGGGTGAGACGATTCGGTTCGATCGTCTGGCAGTCTGGGACGGTGACTACGAGGGTGAGGAGTACCCGATGAGCGTCGCGGTCGAGGAAGATATGCCCGTCGTGGACGAGGACGAGCCGATTTCCCACGGTGGGAACCCGGACGAGGACTGGTCGGTGGAGCCGGTGCCGTGGAACGGCGTGCTCGCCCCCGAGGGCATCCCGTCCGGTGACGGGCGCCGGTTCGCGCCGGGCGCGCTGGAGTGGCGCGACCTGCCGATCCCGCTGCTGTGGCAGAAGTCGAACGGCATGGGCCACGAGGGCGCGGTCATCGTCGGGCAGATCAACAACATCTGGCGGGACGGCAACCTGCTGCGCGGGGCCGGGTTCTTCGCCGACACGCCGGAGGCCGACGAGGTGATCGGCTTGTACGCGGAGGGCCACGCGCGCGGGGTGTCCGTGGACGTGGACAGTGCGGAGATGGCCGTGGAGGACGAGGAGGCGCAGTCGATCCTGTTCAACAAGGGCCGGATCAGCGCCGCCACCCTGTGCGCGATCCCCGCGTTCGCCGAGGCGTACGTCGTGCTGGGCGAGTGGGTGGAGCCCGAGGTGGATGCGATGGCCGCTGGGCTGGTCACCCCGGAGGAGTTCCGGGTCAGCGTCAACTCGCCGACCGGGCCGGTGACCGGCGGGCAGGACGTGCCGCTGCCGTTCGTGGCCGACGTGCCACTGGCGGTCGCCGCGTCCAGCGAGACGGAGGCGTTCAAGCGCGGACCGGGCTGGGTGACCGACCCGGTGGCCACCAAGCGCATCCACGACTACTGGACCAAGCCCGGCCACGAGGGCTACGCCAAGATCGGCTGGGGCACCCCGGGCGACTTCCGGCGGCTGCGCGCGCATCTGGCCAAGTACATCGGCCCGCAGTTCCTCAACCGCACGGTGGCCCAGTGGCACCACGACGCGCTGGGCTACTGGCCGGGCGAGAAGGGCAAGCCGGGCAACCCGATGGCCCTCGGCACCCCGGCCCCGGCGCTGCACCTCGTGGCCTCGGGCGGTTGGTGCGCACCGTCGGAGTGGTACGAGGACCCCAAGTTGGAGGGGCCGACCGCGCTGACCATCACCGACGACGGTCGCGTGTTCGGCCACGTCGCCCAGTGGGGCACCTGCCACATCGGGATCACCGGGGTGTGCACGGAGCCGCCGACCTCAGCCTCGGACTACGCCTACTTCATGACCGGGGTGGTCCGCACCGCCGAGGGCACCGATGTGCACGTCGGCCAGATCACCATGGGCACCGGCCACGCGAGCACCGCGCGCGGGGTCAGCGCCCGGCAGGCGGCAGCCCACTACGACAACACCGGGGCCGCTGTGGCCGACATCCGGGTCGGTCAGGACGAGTACGGCATCTGGATGGCCGGGGCGATGCGCCCGACTGCCACGGAGCAGCAGCGCTACGAACTGCGCGCAGCGGGGGCGGTGTCCGGGGACTGGCGCGACATCGGCGGGTCGCTGGAACTGGTCGCCGCACTGGGCGTGAACGTGCCCGGGTTCCCGATCCCCCGGGTGGCTCTGGCCGCGTCCGGGGACCGGCAGGAGTCGCTGGTCGCCGCAGGCATCGTCATGCCGGACAGCGGCGACGCCGACGACGTGGCCGACTTCGTGAGGGCCGTGGCCGACGAGGTGGAGGCGCGGGCCACGCGGCGTGCGCGCGCGGCGGCACTGCTGGACGATACGAGGGCGCTGCGCGTTGCCGCGCTCAAGGACAAGGTGGAGGTCTGACATGGGGTGCGGATGCAACAGCGGCAAGGGCAAGCAGCAGTACGAGGTGGTCGCCGCCGATGGCAAGGTGACCGTCGTGGACTCCCGCACTGCCGCGCTCGCGCTGGTGCGCAAGACCGGCGGATCGTGGCGTCCGAAGGCCAGTTGATGCAAACCGCTGGCGGCGTGCTGTAACGTCAGCGGCAGCGCGCGCATGGAGTAGCCCTGCGAGCGGCCTCTCGGAGTAGAGGAGCGACCTAGCCGTTCCTAGAACCGGGAGAGCCACCATGGCCCAGTACGAACTGCCTGAGAACCTGTCGGCCCTGTCCGACGACGAACTGAACGCCGCCCTGAACGCCGGACTCGACGCGTTCAAGGAGTTGGGCATCACCGCCGACTCCGACGAGGACACCATCGCCGAGGGCGAGCGCATCGCGCCCCTCGTCAGCGCCGTGCGCGCCGAGCAGCAGGCCCGTGTGGCCGCTGCCGAGGCCCGCGCCCAGCGCGCCGCAGAACTGCTGGCCACCGTGCCCGAGCAGACCGCCGAGGACACCGAGATCGCGGAGGAGGCCCCCGTGGCCGAGCCCGTGGCCGAGGTGGAGCAGGAGGCACCCACCCCCATCGAGAACGAGGAGGCCCCCGTGGCCGAGAACACCCCCGTGCCGGTCGCCGCCTCTACCCAGAGCCCGGCTGCCCGCGCCGCCCAGAACGCGCCCGAGCCCGTCGTGGCCGCAGCGATCCAGCCGGTCGTGGCCCTCGTGGCCGCAGCCGACGTGTCCGGCTTCGCCGCCGGGCAGGAGTTGGACGACCTCGGTGTCGCCGGTGCCGCGCTCGTCGCCCGGCTCAAGGGCCTGCCCCGTGGCATGGCCCCGTCGCCGGTCCGCCAGCGCTTCGGGGCCGCCGTCATCCGCATGGACCACGGCAACCTCATGCAGGGACGCGAGTACGACGACTACTCGCTGATCCAGCGCGCCGGTGACGAGTCCCGCCTGTCCGGTGGGTCGCTGGTCGCCGCCGGTGGCTGGTGCGCCCCGTCGGAGACGCTGTACGACATGTGCCAGATGGAGACAGTCAGCGGCATCCTCGACCTCCCCGAGTTCGGCGTGTCGCGCGGCGGCATCCGGTACACCCCGGGCCCGGACTTCTCGGAGATTTACGCGAACTGCGGGTTCCACCAGACCGAGGCTGAGGCCATCGCGGGCGAGTGCAAGACCTGCTGCGAGGTGACCTGCCCCGATTTCGAGGAGGTCCGCCTCGACGCGGTGGGCATGTGCGTCAAGGTCCCGATCCTCACGAACGCGGCCTACCCCGAACTGGTCCGCCGCTACACCGAGGGCGCGCTGGTCGCCCACGCGCACAAGGTCAACGCGTGGGTCATCGGCCAGATGAACACCGCCGCCGGGGCTGGGGTCACCGTCCCCGGCACCGACCCGATCTCCTTCGCGCTGGACGCGCTGGAGTTGCAGGCCATCGGGATGCGGTACCAGTACCGCCTCGGTGAGAACGCGACCATCGAGGTCGTCGCCCCGGTGTTCCTCAAGTCCCTGATCCGCATGGACGTGGCCCGCCGCAACGGGCAGGACTGGAACAGCGTCACCGACGCCCAGATCGAGGCCAACTTCTCGGCCCGCAACATCAAGGTCCAGTGGGTCTACGACTGGCAGGACTTGGCCGTCGCAGGTTGCGCGGTCACCATCCCGGCCAACGTGTCGGTCCTCATGTACCCGGCGGGTACGTGGGCCAAGGGCACGGCGGACGTGATCTCCATGGACGCCGTGTACGACTCCGTGGGGCTGGAGTCCAACACCTTCACCGGCATCTTCGTGGAGCAGGGCGTCCTCGCCGTGCAGAAGTGCACCCACACCTGCAAGGTGACCATCCCGATCTGCGTCTCCGGCCAGACGGCGGCGTCCGATCTGGTCGCCTGCCTCGCAGAAGCGGCGTAACTCACTCCGGGGGGGCTGGTTGGACCTGCCAGCCTCCCCGGAACCCACCACCCCGTGAGGAGGTGAGGTCCAGTGCCGAACATCACAGGGGCGCGCCAGTACGTTGAGGTGCCTGCACCGGCGCCGCGACGCGGTGGGCTGTTCGCCGTGGCGAACGTCATCGACGTGGACGACCCGCATGTCCTTCTCGGGGCTGAGTACGAGACGGACTCCTGCACCCCGGCTGGGCTGTGGGACGGGAACTGCGACACCGGGTTCCCGGCGACTCCGTGCAACCCGGACGGCAGCCCGATGCTCAAGGACTTCCACGGCACCTCTCTGGTCGTGGGTGATCCGTTCACCGTGTACGACGGCATCGACTGCGAACTGATGGGTGCACCGGCGGACCACTACGAGTCGCGGGTCCGTTCCGGGCTGGCGCTCAAGGAGCAGAAGGCTGTGGAGCGGTGGGTGGAAACGCTCATCGTTGACATGGCCGTCGATCTGGCTCCCGGCAATGGTGCCCTGCCGGGTGAGGCCATCGGGCTTCTGGAGGGCTGGCTGGCCGAGAACTACGAGGGTGCCGGGCTGATCCACATGAGCCGGGTGGCTGCCGTGTGGGGCTGCCACCATCAGGTGATCGGCGCCGGGCTCGACGGGACGCTGGCGACCTGTCAGGGCACCCCGGTGGCCAACGGCGCCGGGTACGTGGACGCGGACAACTACGCCGCAGCCACGGGCCAGATCACCCTGCTTCGCGGCCCTGTCATGGTCCGGTCCGCTCCGTCGATGAACGTGGGGTTGGAGTGCGTTCCGCCCCGGGTCATCGCGGAGCGCACCTACGTCCCGCTGATCGAGTGCGGGGCAGCCAAGGTCAAGGTTGCGAAGCCGTTTGAGTCGGCGATGCCGACGATCCCCGCAGAAGCCTAGGAGGCACAGCATGGGTGGTACCAGTTTCCCTCTCGTCCGGGGTCGGACGATGCGGGCTACCAAGTTGAACGGCTGTGGGGTTCCCCTCGCAGGTGACGGCTCGGCGATCTCGGTCACCGACGGGTACGTGTCCGTCGCCCTGACCGCGAACATCAACGAGCCGGAGGAGTTGGTCGTCACCAACGCCAACGGCCAGACGTGTGTCCGCGACCCCGGATGTGCGGAGTTCAAGGGCTACAACGTGGACGTGGTGTTCTGCAACGTGGACCCGTGCCTGTACTCGCTGATGACCGGTCAGGACACCATCAACGACGCCGAGGGCAACCCGATCGGCTTCCGCATGAACTCCAAGAAGAAGGCGTGTGACAACGCGTTCTCGCTGGAGGTGTGGGCCGGGTCGCCGGGCGCCGAGGGGTGTCAGGGTCAGACCACCGAGTCCGGCTCGTTCGGCTACCTCGTGCTGCCGTTCCTGCGGGCAGGTGTCGTCGGCGACTTCACCATCGAGAACGCGGCGGTGTCGTTCACGATCTCCGGTGCGGTCACCCTCGACGGCAACTCGTGGGGCATGGGCCCGTACAACACGATGGAGGTCGGTGGGGTTCCGGCGAAGTTGCCGGAGGCGCTGGACACCAACGACCACCTCGCGGTGCTGTTCACCACGATGGCGCCGCCGGAGCCGACGGACGGCATGTGCCTGACCGACGTGGAGTACACGGCGTTCTTGGCCGACGGAACCCTGCCGGTCGCCGCCTGATCGACACCCCGAGGGAGGGGCAATGTCTGACCTCTGCGCGGCGTGCGGGAGTTGTGTCCCGTACTCGCCCACGATGTCGTGTTGCCCCGACTGGGGCGATCTGGACGACGACCTGCTGTGCCGGTCCATCACCCTCGCTTGGGACACCCTGCGTGTCCTGAGCGGGGGGATGGTCGGCAACTGCCCGGTGCTGGTCCGCCCGTGCCTGTCGGAGCCGTGCAACGCGTGCGCCTCCAGCGGGCCCCGGGTGGTCCGCACCGGCGACTGTCAGGGCTGCTGGGTCAACTCGGCGTGCGGCGGGCGGGGCTGCTCCTGCTCGGCGCTGTCCGAGATCGTCCTGCCCGGGTTGGTGGCCGAGGTGTGGCAGGTCAAGGTCGATGGGGTGACCCTGCCGGTGGACGCCTACCGGATCGACAACGGCAACAGGCTCGTGCGCACCGATGGCCAGAACTGGCCGTCGTGCCAGCACATGAGCAAGGACGTGGACTCCGACGAGGGCACCCTCGGGGTCTGGTACGTGCCCGGGATCGTGCCGGACGCCGCCGGGCTGTGGGCTGCCGGGGTCCTGACGTGCGAGTTCTCCAAGGCGTGCTCGGGTGGCAAGTGCCGCCTGCCGTCGGCGGTCACGTCGATCTCCCGGCAGGGCATCTCCATGGACATCAGCACCGGGATGTTCCCCGACGGGATGACCGGCATCCGCGAGGTGGACGCGTACCTCACGTCGATCAACCCGAACGGGCTCAAGATGCCGCCGCGTGTCTGGTCGCCCGATCTGGTCACCGCCGGGCACCGGTACACGACGTGGCAGGCCCGCCCGGATGTGGCCAGTGATCCGTGGGGTGGGCAGTGACCCCGAACGCGACCCGGCTGGCCGTGGCAGTCGCCTCGCTGGTGGAGTGCCTGTGCAAGGCGCTGGCCGAGGAAGGCGCCGGGCCGACGTGCTTCTGCGGTGCGGTGCCCGGCGATCAGGTCGCGTGGGACTACTGCGGGGAGTGCTCCGGCGGCAACTGTGGCATGGGGTACGTGAAGGTCAACTCGGTGTTCGCCACGACCACGTTCCCCGGCGGGCGGGAGTTCTCCAAGTGCAACTCGTACCTCGCGGTGGAGTTGACCGTCGGTGCGCTGCGGTGCGCCCCGCTGCCCGACGAGGATGGGGAGTTGCCCACCGAGGAGCAGATGCAGGAGTCGTGGCTGGCGACGGTCGCCGACATGGGCGCCATGCACCGGGCCATTGCGTGCTGCGGGTTCCCTGACTACTTCCTCGGCAACTACGAGCCGCAGGGCCCGCAGGGCGGCTGTGTCGGTGGTGAGTGGACGGTCACGGTGCTGCTCGATGGCTAGGTCATCGGTGAAGGTCGTCATCTCCGACACGCTCATCATCAAGGCGTGCAACACCCCCGGCGGGTCCGGTGGGGTGGCCAAGGAGATGAACGACTGGGCGAAGCGGTGCAAGTTGAGGGCGATCAACACGTCGCCGGTGAACGACCCGATGAACGCCACGCACCGGGGCGGTGTGGTCGGCACGTACAAGGCGTCGTTCAAGTCCAGCCGCAAGGGCAGCAACGGCCACATCCTGCGCCGCACGCTGCTCAACGTCGCGCCGCACGCCCCGTACGTGGAGTACGGGCGCAGGAGCACCCGGTTCGGGGACTCGTTCTACGCGAAGCACTGGCCGGGCTGGCCTGCCATGCCGGGCAACAACCACATCGTGTTCACCGACCTGCGATCGAACAGCGTGCTCCGCAGCAAGGGGAACTGGGAGTTGTTCGGGTGGACGGCGCACTCCGGCATCGTGCGCTGGTACGCGGGCACAAGCGGGCGGGACGGCAAGTACGTCCTGCTGGACTCGTGGAAGTGGAGCACCGAGAAGTATCAGGTGGACTTCCTCATCGCCGACACCCGGTTCAGCGGGATGCGGTACACGTAGTACCGGGCGCTGTTTCCCACCGTGGGAAACGGTAGGCTCGCCACACCAAGGTCCAACACAGGAGGTCCACCTTGAGGGAGTTCAAGACAGCAGCGCGAGCATCCGCGCCCACGTTCGTCGAGGACGCGCAACCGATCGAGTTCGCCATCGACGGCGAGACGTTCACCGCGTACCCACCATCGCCCGGCCAGATGGCCATGCTGATCGCCGCGCAGGCCGACAGCCGGGACGTGTCCGAGTCGATGGCCGCCATCATCGACTTCCTCGACGGCATCCTCGATGAGGACGCGCAGGCCATGTACCGCAAGCGGCTGATGGACCGCAACGACCCGTTCGACTTCGACACCGTGAACGACATCGTGGAGGGCCTTGTCGAGGAGTGGTCCGCCCGCCCTACCAAGTCGCCGTCCGTCTCCTCCTCATCGCGGCGGACCGCTGGGTCGAGATCGACGGCGAAGCCGCGCTCGCGGGCCACGACCTGATGGGTCTGCGCGTGGATCGGTTCCTGAACGCGATCTACGCGTGGTGCCTACCAAGGATCGACCCGCAGGAGCGGGACAAGTGGCTGTACCAGTTGAGTGCCCCGATCCCCGGTCGGGTTCCGACTCAGGCCACCGTGGCCGACGAGATGGATTCGTTCGCCGCCTTCGCGGGTGCATTCGGGGTCACCCCGCCTGCGAAGGGCTAGCCTGATCCCGGAGGTGTGCCCATGTACGACTCAGTCGGTGCCATGTACGTCCGTGTCGTCTCGGACACCTCTGGCATCAAGGGCGAACTTGAGCGCGACTACGGCAAGGCTGGCACCACGGCGGCGCGTTCGTTCGGCACAAAGTTCGACAACGACCTGTCCAAGAAGTTCAACAAGATGCGCGCGTTCGACGCACTCGACAGGCGCATGAAGTCGTGGGCTCGTGATCTGGCCAAGACGATCGGTTCAGCGACCGACAAGATCGACTTCCCCATCAACATCGGCGACGTGATCTCTGCTGCGGAGATCGCGGACCTAGCCGAGCGGATGGAGGTCCCCGCCCGGGAACTCGCCGCGTACTTGAAGAAGGCGATGCCGGAGGCTCTGCGCGCCGCAGAGGAGGAGCAGCGTGCCGCGATCAAACGTCTCGGGGTGCTGCGCGAGCAGGAGGCGCAGGAGGAACGCAGGCGGATCAAGTCGCTGGCCGATTTCGAGCGCAGTGAGCGGATCAAGGCGCTCAACGCGCAGATGGACGAGACGGAACGGCTCATCAAGGAGACGTACACGACTCTCGACAAGGAGAACAAGGCGTTCTGGCGCGACTACGACAGGTCGTGGCGCAACTCGTGGCGGAACATCACCATACTCGGCAAGCAGATTGGGAGGGTGCAGGCCCGGCTGCGCAGGACGGGCACCGGCGGCTGGTACGACACCCTGACCAACATCCTCGCCGGGATGCTGGGAACGGCGTTCAAGGTGGGCTCTGTCATCCCGAAGTTGATGGCCAAGGTGGGTGACTCGTTCACCGACCTCGGCGTGAAGATGATGTCCGCCGGTGGGCAGATCGGGCAGTTCGGCACAGCGTTCGCCGCAGTGGGCAAGGTGCTGACCAAGTTCGGCAGCGGCGGGCCTGCTGCCATCGCTGCCATCGCCGCCGCACTGGCCATCCTCCAAGGGCTGCTGTCCAGCATCTCCATCCTCGTCAGCACGCTGACCGCCGGGGTGGTGGCACTGGGGTCGGCCCTGTTCTACGCGCTGTCCAACGTGGTCCTGCTGGTACCGATCCTCGGCGCTCTCGGCGTGGGGTTCGTCGGGGCTGCGATCGGGGCGATCGACGCGACCAAGGCGATCGGGAAGTTGTGGACTGCGGTCAACGAGACGGACCCGAAGAAGCGTGCTGAGGCGTGGGCTGCGTACAACGAGGAACTGGCCAAGTTGGGGCCGAACGCGCGCTCGGCTGTCGCCGCGATGAAGCCGCTGGTGGAGCAGTTCAAGAACCTCAAGAAGTTGGCCGGGGAGGCCCTGTTTGAGGGAATGGCCGATTCGCTCGGCAAGGCCGCGCCGCTGATAAATGCGGTCAAGAACGGGCTTGTGCTGGTCGCGGGTGCGGTCGGCGATGCGGTTGATGGGTTCTTGGCGCTCGGAGAGAACACGAAGTTCATTGCGTCGTTCAACAAGATGTGGGAACTGAGCGCCACGATCATCCGCGATGTCGGCTCGATCGCCACCAACCTGTTCGCCGGATTCACCAACTTCTTCGCCGCAATCTCCCCGCTGGTGGAGCGGTTCACCGGCGGGTTGGCCACGGTCGCGGAGAACTTCCGCAAGTGGACTGAGACGGAGAGTGGGCGTCAGGCCATCGTCGATTTCTTCACCGACGCCTACAACATCGGCAAGCAGGTGTGGGATGTCATCAAGGAGTTGGGGCTGGCCCTGTTCGACCTGTTCACCGCCGACGCGACGAAGGGCGCCGCTGAGGACCTGTTCGGATTCCTGCTGGACGAGATTGGGAAGTTCCGGGACTGGATCAACGAGGTGTCCGAGAATGGCAAGTTGGAGCAATGGTTCAATGACGCGAAGGTCGTCGCCAAGGCCCTTTGGCAGGTGATAAAGGACGTGTCGAACCTGTTTGCGTCGCTGAACAATGACACGAACCGGGGATTCTTCCTGTTCCTTCTCGACGTGATCCGGGCCATCATCGCCACATTCAAGGTGATGTTCACGATCGGTCGGTGGGCGCTGGCCGGTATCTCCGCTGCACTGACCCCGGTCAAGATCGGGTTCAACGCCCTCAAGACGTCGATCGGGTTCGTGATCGAGCAGGTGAAGCGGCTGATCGAGTGGATCAAGCGCATCCCGGTTATCGGTCGCATCGCGGGCGGTAGTGCCCCGGGCGGCGGCGGCGGGGGCTCGTGGGGTCGGTCGATGGATGCTCAGGTGGGCCCAACCGGGTCGATGGTCGTGAACAACTGGAACATCACGACGCCGGGGATGGATAGCAGGGTGGTCGCGTCACAGGTGATGAACCGCATGGCCGCGATGGCCGGGTAGGAGGCGTCGTGTACGAGGGCTATCTGGCGATGGACGGCATCGAGGTCGTCAACACGCACCGGGCTGCGGCGTACGCGGCTGCCGGTGGCCTGTCGTGGGTGCGCGGCTGCTCGGCGTGCTCCAGTGTCGTCGCCGGGCTGGGCGGCGAGTACGAGACGCCGCTGCTGGACGCCAATCGCCTTGACCCGCCGCCGTGGTGGGACGGCAGCATGGACGCGGCTGAGTTCTTCGGCCTGATGGGCATTTCGGTGTCGAACGCCGACGACTCGACGCGCCGGATCGAGGTGCTGTCCGGGGCTTCGGGCGGTGGTCACTTCGGGGCGCTGCGGTACACGGTGCGCTCGCTGACGGTGCGGGCCATCGCGGTCGCGGCGTCGGACTGTGCGTTGGGCTTCGGGCTGGAGTGGTTGCGCTCGATCGACGCGGGCTCGACCTGCGACTCGGTGACGACCGAGATGTATGACTGCTGCCCGAACGTGACGCAGACCGACTGCGAGGACCCGGAGTGCATCGACCAGTGCATCCAGCGTCGGCTGCGGCTGTTCTTCGGGTCGCGGATCACCTCGGGGCCGACGGTGCTGCGCCGCCGGGAGATGGACGGGCGCGGCGCGATGGCTGAGGTGGAGTTCGTCATCACGGTGACGGACCCGTACATCTACTCGTTCGTGCCCGCGTACGCGGCTGCGGAGCCGGAGGCGCTGATGTGGGAGGACCCGCAGCCCGACAGCGCGATGCAGTTGTCGGACGCGTTCGCCGTCGCCGCCGCCCCGGTCCGCCCGCCGTCGTTGTCCCCGCAGCCCCGGTTCCTGCCGCGCACGGTGTGGGAGCGGCAGCAGGTCACGGTCCCGGCGCCGGAGTTCGGCACGTCGGTGTCCCCGATCATCCGGGTCGCCTCTGACGTGTTCGTCCCGTCAGTGCGCCTGACCCTCTCGGACGCTTCGGGTGCGATCGTCGGCCAGTGGTGGATGGAGGGATTTCCCACCGGTGGGAAAGTCACCCTCGATCTGCGGGCGCGGATGGTGACCACCGAGTCGAACGGGGTCAGCCGCCGCAACGACACGTTCGTGACGGACCCGTCCGGTGGCCCGGCCCGGTGGCCGCGTGACCTGCCGAAGGGTGAGTACGTGCTGGCGGTGGACCGGGCGCTGGGTACCGACCCGCTGGCGGTGGATGTGACGATGATGGGTCGGGTGAGCCCCTGATGCTCGGCTGTGGGGAGCATCAGGCGTTCATCGTGGCCCGTGGTGGCAACACGATCCTGTACGAGTTGGACCGGCTGGAGTTCGTGGACTGGGAGCGGACCCGCGACGACATCTCGCAGGCGTACGTCCGGGTCGGTGCGGGTGCGGGCTGCTGCGGGGAACTCGGCGGACTGCTGGCCGGGCACCACGAACTGCACCTGTACCGCAACGGGGACAAGGTGTGGGAGGGGCCGGTGGTCCGCCCGGAGTTCGCCGCCGACTCGGTGACGATCTACGCGAACGACATCCTGTGGGTGGCGAAGAACACGGCGCTGGAGAAGGCGTACAACAAGGCGTTCCCGAACATCGCCAAGTGCGGGTGGGTGATGAACTGGCTGCTCAAGGACCAGACGTTCGCCAAGTACGGCGACCCGTGGAACGCTGACGATCGCATCAACTGGGTGCGGGGCTCGGATGACCCGTCCACGTCGGCTGCCGTGAAGGCGTGGTCGATGACGACATGGGAGGACTTCGACAAGTACGCCGAGGACCGTGGGATGGACTACACGGTGGTGGGGCGGGATGTCTACTTCTGGGACACGCACCTCAAGTGGATGACGCTGCCGTACCCGCTGGTCGCGGACTACATGACCGGGGGGATGGAGGTGGTGGAGTACGGCAATGAGTTCGCCACCCGGGTGATCGTGACGAACGGCAACGGGTACGCGTCGCAGGCGGTGGCCCCGGCGTGGGCGATCTCCAAGTACGGGTACCTCGATCACGTCATCTCGACGTACAACGAGGCGGCAGGGCTGGAGGTGCCGACCTCGCAGGACTTGCGTTCGTGGCAGGAGCAGGCGCAGTCCTCGCTGGACGCGTCGTTCCCGGCGCCGGTACGGGTACGGGTGCCGGACAACTCGACGCTGGTGCCGGACGCCCCGTACGGCATCAACGAACTGGTGGCCGGTGCGTGGGTGCAGGTGGTGTCCAACGACCTGTGCCGCTCGGTGGACCAGTGGCACAAGTTGGATCGGGTCCACGTCCGGCAGGAGGGCGGCGAGGAGAAGGTGTCGATCACGACGACGGCTGCGCCGGAGAACGTGGTGGAACTGTGAAGTCGAATCGTCTGGACTCGCAGGACAACTTCCTGTCGTGGATGCGGTTGGTCAACAAGCGGGTCGCCCGGCTGGAGCGCAAGGGGCGCGTGGACCTGCTCCCGGGCACGGTGGAGGACGTGGCGCTGCTCGGTGCTCTCGCGGTCCGCACGCGGGACGAGATTCCTGATCTGGAGCCCGGCACCACGGTGTTCGTCCTCGATGAGGGCGCGGTGTACGAGCAAGACCCCGTGACGCGCGCGTGGGAACCGGCCCCGTAGCCGTCGTCGCCCCCCTACCATGAGCGTCAGGAGGAACCATGACGAGCAGGAACCCCGGCAACATCCCGCGCCCGGCGTCGGTTGAGGACTGCTACAGCCCGGCGTTCACCGCTGGTCCTCCCGGGCCGATCGGCCCGGATGGGGCGAAGGGCGACCTCGGCCCGACGGGTCCGACTGGTCCGTGTGGCCCGGTCGGTCCGACGGGTCCGTTCGGTGGTCCGACGGGTCCGACGGGTGAGGCGGGGCCGTTGGGGCCCACGGGTCCGACGGGGCAGCAGGGGTTGCAGGGCTGGCAGGGTCCGGTCGGCCCGAAGGGTGACAAGGGTGACCGGGGCGACCGGGGACTCGACGGCCCAACGGGGCCGCAGGGTGTGCAGGGTGTGCAGGGCCAGCAGGGTGTGCTCGGCCCGACCGGTCCGTCGGGGGCTCAGGGTCCGACCGGTGCCGCCGGTGTCGCTGGTCCGACTGGGGTGCAGGGTCCGACCGGCGCGTCCGGCCCGACCGGTGCGCAGGGTGTGCAGGGCAACGCTGGCCCGACCGGTGCGTCCGGCCCGACGGGTGCCTCTGGTCCGACCGGGCCGCAGGGCTTGATCGGACCCACCGGGTCCACGGGGCCGACGGGGGTGTCCGGCCCCACAGGGTCGGGGGGTCCGACGGGGCCGACCGGTGCGACGGGTGCGGCGGGTACGTCGGTCAGCATCAAGGGTTCGGTCGCGTCGTCGGCGAACCTGCCGCCGACTGGGAACACGGCAGGCGATGGGTACATCACGAACGACACCGGCCACCTGTGGGTGTGGACCGGGAGCGCGTGGAGCGACGCCGGGCTGATCCGTGGCCCGTCCGGCCCGACCGGTGCCGCCGGGACGGTTGGCGCGACTGGCCCGACAGGTGCGTCGGGGGCGGCTGGCGCCACAGGTCCGACCGGCGCCTCTGGCCCGCAGGGTGCGGCTGGGCCAACGGGGGCCGCAGGCGTGACCGGCCCCACGGGTGCGGCGGGAGCGGTTGGTGCCACCGGCCCGACTGGGCGGACAGGGCCGACGGGGCTGACCGGGGCCACCGGCCCCACGGGTGCGACCGGGCTGACCGGGGCCACCGGGCCGACCGGGCCACAGGGCCCGCAGGGTGTGCAGGGCCAGCAGGGTGTGCAGGGAACACAGGGCGTTCCCGGGCCGACGGCGGTGTCCACCGACCCGGACAACATGGCGGTGCTCGGTGGTGACGGGCTGCTGTTCGTCCCCACCGTGACCGGTGGTGGGGACGGCAAGGATGAGGTCATCATCCAGCCGTCGCTGCCCGACAACCCCGATCTGGAACTGTGGGTGGACCCGAGTGCGTCAGCAGGGGCGCTGTCGCTGGAGCACTCGGCGCTGGCAGCGCTCGGCGCTGACGACCATCCGCAGTACCTCAACGACGCGCGTGGGGACGCCCGCTACCTTGCGCTGGCCGGTGGCACGCTGACCGGGCAACTGGCGCTCCCGGCCCCGCTGGGTGCATCCAACGCGGCCCGCAAGAGTGACGTGGACGCGGTGGCGGGCCGCAGTGTGGTCGCGGGCAACGGCCTGACCGGCGGCGGCGCGCTGACTGCTGATCGCACGATCAACGTGGGCGCCGGGACGGGCATCTCGGTGGCCGCTGATCTGGTGGCGCTGGACACCGCGTTCGCTGACGCCCGGTACTTGACCCGTGATGCGGGCACCGGGAACAGCGAGGCGGTCATCTCGTCCACGGCGGCACCGTCGGGCACGCCCAGCCAAGGAGTCGGCACCGTGTGGGTCCAATACTGAGGAGGTCCCCGTGCCGGTGTCGGTGTGGAACGGCTCGTCGTGGGTGCCTGCGAAGGCGATGCCCGTGTGGAACGGCTCGTCGTGGGTGGCGGGCAAGAAGGCGAAGGTGTGGAACGGCTCATCATGGGTGCTCGCATGGGTGCCGCCAGTCGTCTCGGCCACCCTGTCGCTGTCCAAGACCGGGGTCAGCACGGGCGAGGCGTACAGCGTCACCCTGACCGCTCCGGGCGGGTTCCCCGAGGGTGCTGTGGTCACGTTCCGGTTCACCGGCTACTCGACCACGGTCAACCCGGCAGAGGGTGCGACGACGGCCACCATCTCTGGGGCATCGCACGCTTCGGCTGGGTCGTTCGCGTGGTACGCCGACGTGGCGACCAAGGGCGGCAACACCACGTTCGGGCCGACCACCCAGACGGCCACCGTTCCGGCGCCGACACACTTCCATGAGGTCGTTCCGGCTGGGTCGTCTCGGGCCCAGATTCAGGCGGCGCTGGACAGAGCCAGAAACTTCTTCGTCGCCAACCAGACCGGTACGGCAGTCAACTTCGACAACCATCTGACGATGGCCTGTGTCGAACTGGCCTCGGGCACGTACAACCTCGACGGCACCCTGTTCATGCGCCGTGGGGTGCGTCTGGTCGGTGCCGGGTCCGGTGCGTCGCGGCCCCTGCTGAACGCACCGGCTGTGGACTCGGTGGTGTTCCGCATTCAGGACAACGGCGGCGGCGGTTACAACTCACCGAACTACGACTGGTTGCTGGAGAACGTCCGCGTCAACTGCTCGGGGTGGACCGGTGGCATGTCGATCTCGCACTGCCGCCGGTTCCGTGTCAAGGGCTGCGACTTCTCCAACATGGGCGGGAAGAAGCACTACATCGAGATCAACTCGTCGGGCGGTGCGCGTGCGGACGGCACGTTCAACGTGGAGTTGCTGAACTGCTACTTCACGATGTCGAACGCGTCATCCAACCCCGACAAGCCGCGTCGGGCTGAGGACGAGTGCGTGCAGTTGGACTACTCATGGGCGGGGTCGGCGTCGGACGTGGCTGACGACGGCACGGTGTCGAACAACGTGAGGGTGGAGGGCTGCACGTTCTACCGCGCACCGCGTGGCATTGGCAGCCATCACTACGAGCAGGACGCCGGGAACGGGTACCCCAAGGGCATCCCCGCGAACATCCTCGTCCAGAACAACACCTTCCAAGAGATCGACCCGAACACCTACGGCAACGGGGCGAACGGCGCCGGGTCGGAGGGGGCGTTCCGGGCCTACGTGTGGTCGAACGTGCAGGTGTTGAGCAACACGTTCATCGACTGCTTCCAGCCGATCAACTTCTACATCAACGAGAAGGCGATCACAGCCAACGGTGAGCCCCGGTTCTACCGGGTGGCCGGGAACGTGATCCGCAACAAGACCTCGACCCGCCCGGGTATCACCGCGACTTCGGGGCACGCGTCGATGCGCCATGAGCAGGTGATCGTGGAGTTGAACAACGTGGACGGCACATGGGGCGGTTCGGACTACTTCGTGGCAATCGAGGACACCGGCACTGAGACGCTGCCTTCGTCGGTTCACACGGTCGTCATCCGCGAGAACCTGTTTGCACCGTCGAACCTGTCGCTGGCTGCGGAGCAGGCGTACAACAAGTACCGGGAGAAGGGCAGTAACAACGCGGGCGCGGTGATCGTCTACGACAACACTGTCAGCGACGGCTCGATCGACAACTCGTAGGGGAGGATGACGCCATGAGCCTGCTGATGGTGACGGTGTTCGACCGGTACTTGCGTGCCGATGGGACGCCGCACACGGGCAGTGTCGCGTTCACCCCGCTGACGACGGCGCCGAACATCAACGCACCGGGCACCGTGACGGAGACTCCGGTGGAGGCCCCGCTCGATGATGGGTCGTTCAGCGCGGAGTTGATCGACTCGTTCGACCCGGGCTGGATGGTCGATGGCCCGGTGATCTACAAGGTGCGGGTCCGCCTCGATGGGGTGGACCTGACGTACCGGGCGATCTTCACCGGGTCGGAGCCGATCCGGCTGTCCGACGTGCTGCCGACGGACTGTGTGCCGGGGCCGATCATCCCGGTGCCGGGCGCTCAGGGCCCGACTGGGCCGACGGGTTCTGCTGGCCCGACTGGGCCTCTGGGGCCGACCGGTCAGTCCGGGCCGACAGGGCCGACCGGCGCGCAGGGGCCGACGGGGATGCAGGGCCCGGCTGGCGCGCTGGGCCCGACCGGCGCTCAGGGTGCCGCTGGTGCGACCGGGCCGACCGGTGCATCCGGGGCCACGGGCGCGACCGGGGCGACAGGCGCTCCCGGTTCGACAGGCGCGACTGGGCCGACTGGGGCGCAGGGCCCGGCTGGCTCCGCTGGGGCGCAGGGCCCGGCTGGCCCAACGGGGGCGACCGGTGCCACGGGTGCTACGGGGGCGGCCTCGACGGTACCGGGACCGACGGGGCCGACGGGTCAGATCGGCCCGACCGGCCCGACTGGTCGCACTGGCCCCACCGGCCCGCAGGGGATTCAGGGCAACATAGGCCCCACGGGTGCCACTGGCCTGACGGGCGCGACCGGGGCGAGCGGCCCGCAGGGCATTCAGGGGCCGACTGGCGCTTCTGGTCCGCAGGGCAACGTCGGCCCGACAGGACCACAGGGTGTCGTGGGTCCGACAGGTCCGACTGGGGTGCAGGGCGTGGCGGGTCCGACAGGTCCCACCGGGACTCAGGGCCCGCAGGGCATTCAGGGTCCGGTCGGTCCCACTGGAGCGATTGGCCCGACGGGTGCGTCCGGGCCGTCCGGGCCGTCCGGGCCGACTGGACCCACGGGGGCGACTGGGGCTGCGTCCACGGTGCCCGGCCCCACCGGGCCGACTGGTTCGCAGGGCCAGCCGGGCACGGGTGTCACGATCAAGGGTTCCGTCTCCAACTCGGGGGCGCTGCCGCCGACGGGGAACCAGACCGGCGACGGGTACATCACCACGGACACCGGCCATCTGTGGACGTGGGACGGCGACTCGTGGGTGGACGCTGGCCCGATCGTCGGCCCCACGGGTCCTGCTGGGCCGACTGGTCCCACTGGGGCGGCTGGCGGGACGTACACGATCATCCAGCCGGGCGACCCGGGCGACCCGACCTTGCTGCCACCGGGCACGGCCAACGTGCCGCTGTGGGTGGACGAGGACGACTTCTCCTGCGGCACGGGCGGTGGTGGTGGTGGGGTCACCGATCACGGCGACCTGACGGGGTTGGCCGACCCGGACTCGCACCCGATCGGCGCGGTCACCGGGTTGCAGGCCGCTCTCGACGCGAAGGCCGATGTTGTCGCGTTCCTCCCGCTGATCCTGCCGGGGTCGTTCGTGGACCAGTCGTTCGTCGGACTGGCCCCGGGCACGATCGCCGGGGTGGCGAACACCATCGTGCTCGCCCCGTACGTGGCACCCAAGACGTTCTCCGTGGATCAGGTCGGCGTGTCGGTGTCCACGCTGATCGCGGGCGCGCTGGGCCGCATCGTCATCTACGACTCCACCGCCGCTGGGCTGCCGAACGCGCCGATCTTCGTGTCCGGTGACCTCGACTTCTCCACGACTGGCGACAAGGTGGCGGCGACGAGCCTGACGTTTCAGCAGGGCCGGACGTACTGGATCGGGGTCTGGGCCTCCTCCACGGCGACGCTGCGCGGGATCGCAGTTGGCGGTGTGCGCTCGCTGGGTCTGCTGACGAACGCGGCTACTTCGTACGTGACGGCGCTGCGCCGGACGATCACCTTCGTCGGCGGTTCAGCCCCGAACCCGTGGAACTATGTGGCGGGTGACCGGCAGTCACTGGTCGTTCCGTCGGTGCGGATGAGGGTGGTCTGAGATGGCATCGCTCAAGTATTGGGACGGCGCGCAGTGGCAGTGCCTCGCCGTTGGTGCGACGGGTCCGACGGGTGTGGCCGGTCCCACCGGCCCGGTCGGCGACACCGGCGCGCAGGGACCGCTCGGCCCAACGGGACCGCAGGGTGTCGCTGGCCCCACCGGCCCGACAGGAGTGGGCGGTGCCGCTGGTGCGACTGGCCCGACCGGCCCGAGTGGGGCGTCCGGTCCTACTGGGCCGCAGGGCGGGATCGGCCCCACAGGCCCGACGGGTGCGTCAGGGACAGCCGGTACCGTCGGCCCGACCGGGCCGCAGGGCGTCGCTGGGCCAACCGGCCCCACTGGTGCGTCCGGGGCGGCAGGGTCCGTCGGTCCGACGGGTCCGACTGGGGCGTCCGGCACGGCGGGCTCCACGGGTAGCGCTGGTGCCACGGGTCCGACCGGCCCGACCGGCTCACAGGGCATTCAGGGTGTTGCCGGTCCGACTGGCCCGCAGGGCGTCATCGGGCCCACCGGCCCGCAGGGTGTGCAGGGCGTCATCGGCCCGACTGGTGCCACGGGTGCGGCGTCCACCGTCGCTGGCCCGACAGGTCCGACCGGTGCCAGCGGAACGGCTGGGTCCACGGGTGCGACCGGGCCGACGGGTGCGTCTGGCCCGCAGGGCATTCAGGGGCCGACTGGCCCGCAGGGCGTGCAGGGTATTCAGGGCAACACGGGGGCCACCGGGCCGACGGGTGCGAGCGGCACGGCTGGCACTGCGGGTGCGACCGGGCCGACGGGCGCGGTCGGGCCGACGGGACCGCAGGGCATTCAGGGTGTCGTTGGTCCCACGGGTGCGCAGGGCAGCGTGGGTCCGACCGGTCCGACGGGGGCGTCAGGAACGGCTGGCTCGACTGGGGCGACTGGACCCACCGGCGCATCCGGCCCAACGGGACCGGCTGGTTCCATCGGCCCCACTGGCCCCACTGGCGCGTCTGGAACGGTGGGCCCGACAGGCCCCACGGGGGCCTCTGGTGCGACCGGCCCAACGGGTGCGTCCGGCACCGCTGGGACTGTCGGTGCGACCGGCCCGACCGGGGCGCCCGGCCCGACGGTGGTATCCACCGACCCAGACAACGCGGCCACTCTCGGCGGTGACGGGTACATCTACGTCGATGCGTCCGGCATGGGCGGCGGCACCGGGGATCATGGCGCCCTGACGGGGTTGGCCGACGACGACCACCTCCAGTACCCGCTGATGTTCGCGCAGCCGGACACCCCGCCGCTGCCGGTGCCGATCAGCGAGCGGACCGCGTTGTGGTGGGACACCGACGGCGACCCGGTGGGCACTGGTCCGGTGGGTCCGATCGGCCCGACGGGACCGACGGGTCCGCAGGGCATCCAAGGGCCGACGGGGCCGACTGGGCCGCAGGGCATCCAAGGCATTCAGGGCATCCAAGGCATTCAGGGTGTGCAGGGTCCGACCGGGCCTACCGGCCCGCAGGGCAACGTCGGCCCGACGGGGCCGGTGGGTCCGACCGGGCCGACTGGTCCCACTGGATCGCAGGGCATTCAGGGCCCGACTGGCTCGACGGGACCGGTGGCGGTTGTGGTGTCCGCGGCTCGCCCGGTGTCACCGCCGGTGGGCACAATCTGGGCACCGGCCCCGTAGCGCCATGCCCACTCTGAATGCTCGCGCGTCGGTCGTCGCTGGCACCACGAACACGACGTGGGGCACGACGGCCAACGCGGTCGATGGCGCGTTCGGGGCCAACAACGCCACGTACTCGGTGTGGACGAACACCACGGCCAACGCGGTCGGCACCATCGAGTTGGGGTTCGGCTCGCAGTTCGCCTCGATCCCTGCCGGGTCGGTCATCAACAGCATCACGGTGACGCTGCGACATCTGGAGTCGAACACGACCCGCCTTGCCAATGTGCAGTTCCAGCCGTGGGATGGCACGACTGCAATCGGCAGCCTGTTCACCGCCACCCGTGCTACCTCCGCACGGTCGGACACGACCACGTTCAACCCGACGCTGGCACAACTCAAGTCGGCCACGTTCAAGGTCCGCGTCACCGCCACCCGGTTCAACGGCACGCAGGCGGGCACGTTCTCCATCGACTACGTGGACGTGGTGGTGAACTACACGGTCCCCCCTGTCGCGTCGTTCACCGTGAACAAGACCACCATCGAGGTCGGCAAGACGGTGCAGTTCACCGACACGTCCACGAACTCCCCGGACACGTGGGGCTGGTTCATCACCCCGAGCGGGCAGACGAGCGTCATCCCGCCGGACACGCAGAACCCGCTGGTCACCTTCAATACGGTCGGCACGTACTCGGTGGTGTTGCGCGCAGGGAACTCGGCGGGGACGAACGACTCGGCCCCCACAGTCATCGAGGTGACACCGCCGACGAAGGCCGTGGTCTGGAACGGGTCAGCATGGGTCGGTGGCGAGGCGTGGAATGGGGCAGCATGGGTGACACCCGAGGTGTGGAACGGAGCCGAATGGAAGCCGATGGAAGCGCCGTAGGGAGGATGATGAGCCGATGGGCGTGTTGAAGGTTTGGGACGAGGTGACCCAGCAGTACGTGCCGGTCGTCGGCTCGCAGGGGCCCACGGGCCCGGTTGGCCCGACTGGCCCGGTCGGCCCCACGGGTCCGCAAGGCCCGCAGGGCGTCATCGGCCCGACCGGTCCGACCGGTCCGACTGGGGCGACGGGAGCGACGGGTCCGACGGGTCCGGGCGCCCCGCTGTCCTCGACTTCGGGCGCCGCGCTGACCCCGGACGTCGCTGGCGCCGTCGGCGTGGGCACGACAGCGGCCCGCGCGGATCACGTCCACAACGTCCCGGCTGCCGCCCCGGTCGCCAACCTGACCGCTGCCACCACGAACGCGGAGGGCACGGGGGCGTCGTTCGCCCGCAACGACCATGCGCACGCGATCACCGCGAACGTGGTCGCGTCGGCGCTGGGCGCGTCGGCGGCGGTCGGCACTTCGGCGGCGCTGGCCCGAGCCGACCATGTGCACCCGTTCCCGACGGCGGCGAACGTCGGCGCTGACCCGGCTGGGTCCGCGACAACGGCACGCAATGACGCCTACTCCTACACCGACGGGCAGTTGGCAGGCCACGAGGCGGCGGCGGACCCCCACCCGCAGTACCTCACCGCAGCAGAGGCCGCCGCGCTCAAGGAGGTGGAGGTCGGAACCACGGCACCGACTGATCCGTCAGTGCTGCTGTGGATTGACGAGGGGAGCAACTACCCCTGATGGCTGTCCTCAAGTACCGGCGTTCGTCCGATGGGGCGATCGTGCTGCAACCTCTCAAGGGGCCGACTGGCCCCACTGGTCCACAGGGGACCGCTGGTGGCACTGGGCCGACAGGTCCGACGGGGCCGGGTGGGGCGACTGGGTTGCGCGGCCCGACCGGCCCGACTGGTGCGCAGGGTGTTGTCGGCGACAAGGGTGCGACTGGTGACACTGGAGCCCAAGGACCGCAGGGTGCTCAAGGTGCGCAGGGTCCGGGTGGGGCGGCGGGCTCTCCTGCTGGGATCACGTTCCGGCGCGGGGAGGCGGCCATCACACCGGTGACCAACACCTCCACCGGTGTCGGCATCTCCTACTCCGGGTTCACGTCCGCCCCGACGGTGTTTGCGTGCGCGCGCACGACGGTTCCCGGGACCGTCGTCTCGTGCGGCGCGTACACCGGCCCGAGCACCACCAGTTCAGCGGTGAACGTGGTCCGGTCGAACACCACCACCACGTACGTGCAGTGGATCGCTGTCGGCGTGGGAACGCCGAGCACCCAATGAGCGTCGTGCGCTACAGGCGCTCATCGGATGGGGCGTGGACCCTGCTGGACCTCCCCTCTGGCCCGACGGGGCCGCAGGGGAACGCGGGCCCCGTCGGCCCCACTGGGCCCACCGGGCCGACGGGCAACACTGGGGCAACGGGTGGGACCGGCCCTACTGGCCCGCAGGGGGCGAAGGGCCTCACCGGCGACAAGGGTGCCACGGGCGCTCAGGGCATTCAGGGTCCACAGGGTCCGCAGGGCGCCGTCGGCCCTGACGGCGACCCATCCACGGGCGGCTACGGATCGCTGCGGTGGCGTATCGCGTGGGGCACGGTGTTCGTCAACGCTGCCGCCACTGCGCACACGGCATGGTCGGCGGGGTTCGGGTTCAACTACACCGGCGGCCTGACCGCGATCTGCACCGGGGTGAAGAACAACTGGGGCGACACGACGGCGGGTGCTGGCCTGACCGCGCACAACGCAGGCAGCGTGGAGGGCGTGATCTACAACAAGGGCGGCGCGGACTCCTGCTACGTGGCGTGGATGTCGTGGGGGTACTGGTGACATGGCTGTCTTGAAGCGACGCACGGGGCCGGACACGTGGGAGATCGTCGGCTTGCGCGGTCCGACTGGTCCGGCTGGTCCGGCTGGCAACGCGGGGGCGCAGGGTCCGACGGGGCCGCAGGGTGCCACGGGTGGAACGGGGCTGGTCGGCGCGACCGGGCCCACTGGTCCGCAGGGCACCAAGGGCGCGGTCGGCAACACCGGGGCGCAGGGTGCGCAGGGCATTCAGGGCGGTGGCGGGGTGCAGGGGCCGAAGGGCCCTAACCACTACTGGCAGATCAGGGCTGGCTCGCCGACGATCACCCCGGTCGCCAACACGAACACGGCCCTGTCGGTGGCGTTCTCCGCAGCGTTCAGGGTGGTGCCGACGGTGGTCGTGTCGGCGCGGTCGTCAGTGATCGGGACGACTGTGCGCAACGTGGCTGTGAACACACCGACTGCGGGTGAGGTCACCATCTACGTCTACCGTACGAACACGACCGCAACGGTCGTTGACTACTTCGCCGTCGGCGAGCGATGAGGAGAGAACAGTGACAGGTCCATTCACGGCAGGCCAGCGTGTGCGAGTGCACTGGGATGGAGACGACTCGGTGCTGGAGGGCAACCTCGGCCAACTGGAGTTCGAGAGCAAGGACGACCTCATCATCGGGTGGGGCAACCAGATGGTGCACTTCTGGGACGGCAAGGAGGGCACGATGACCTACATCTTCGCCCTGCCGGACGTGACCATCGAGATCGTGAGTGAGCCGTGACGGCGGCATTTCCCACGGTGGGAACTCGGCCCGGCCCGGACTGGTTCACCGGCGGGTACGCGGAGGCCGCGTTCGCCCGGCATCTGCTGCCGTTGGCCGGGCAGCCGTTGCAGTGCCTCCAGATCGGCGCGTACTGCGGCGACGCGAGCGTGTGGCTGCTGGAGAACGTGCTGACCGAGGTCGGCGGCTGGCTGGTGGACGTGGACACGTGGGTGGGGTCCGCTGAGATCGACCACGAGGCGATCAACTTCGGTGCGGTCAACCAGTTCTACCTCGACCGGATGAAGCACTACACCCGGGTGGGCAAGTTCACCGGCACGTCGGATGACTACTTCTCCATGCGCCCGGCGGCGTTCGACTTCATCTACGTGGACGGTGCGCACACCGCCGAGCAGGTGCTCCGCGACGCGGTGAACGCGGACCGGTTCCTCAAGGTCGGTGGGCTGCTCGCGTTCGATGACTACGCGTGGGGCGGTGGCGCGCGGGACGTGCCGAAGCCAGCGATTGACGCGTTCCTGCGGTGCTACGAGCAGCGCTACGAGGTGCTGGAGATCGACCTACAGGTCTGGGCGAGGAAGGTGCGATGAAGGTCGTCGTCAGTTCGATCATGTTGGACGAGCCGCTGGAGTTCATCGAGCGCTGGGCGAAGTCGGCTCTGGACGCTGACGAGATGGTGCTCGTTGACACCGGTTCCTCACCGGAGCAGATCGGGTTCGCCCGCCACCTCGGCATCACTGTCCACGAGATCGCGGTGCGCCCATGGCGGTTCGACGTGGCCCGCAACACCGCGCTGGCACTGCTGCCAGCCGACGCCGACCTCGTGGTCAAGGTGGACGTGGACGAGGTGCTGCTGCCGGGCTGGCGGGACGCCATCGAGGACGCCCCACCGGCGGACCGGTACTCCTACGAGTACATCTGGAACCACCGCCCGGACGGTGAGCCGGACGTGGTGTTCGCCGCCGACCACACGCACACCCGGTTCAACTGGCAGTGGCGGCACCCGGTGCATGAGGCGCTGCACTTCACGGGGCCGAACGCTCCGGTGACCGTTCACCTGCCGTTCACCATCGAGCATCTGGCTGACGACACGAAGCCCCGCTCGCAGTACCTCCCGCTGCTGGCGCAGGCCGTCGCTGAGGCCCCGGACGATGACCGGATGGCGCACTACTACGCCCGCGAGTTGTTCTTCCGGGGCGACTGGGCCGGGGCTCGTGCCGAGTTCGTGCGGCACCTGTCGCTGCCGACGGCGGTGTGGGCAGCGGAGCGGGCGCAGTCCTACCGGTACCTTGCCAAGATGGACGACTACCCGGAGCGGTGGCTGCTCAAGGCGGCTGCTGAGGACCCGGGTCGCCGGGAGGTGTGGGTGGACCTCGCCGATCACTGGTTGGCCCACGACCAGAAGGAGCAGGCGGCTGGGTATGCGGCGCGGGCGCTGCTGATCCGGGGTCGGACTGGGGACTACATGTCTGAGTCGCACGCGTGGGATGACGAGCGCTTGCGGTTGATCGCGGGAGGATGACCTCATGGCCCGCCTGTACCACCGCGACCCGGGGACCGGGAACTGGGTGCCGTTGAACTTCATGGGCCCGACTGGGCCTGCGGGTCCGACGGGCCCGACGGGTGTCACGGGAGCCACGGGTGCAGGTGGGTTGCTCGGTCCGACGGGCGCGCAGGGGCCGCAGGGCGCGGCTGGCCCGACCGGCCCGCAGGGCGTCAAGGGGCTGCTCGGTCCGACGGGCCCGGCGGGGGCAACGGGGCCGACCGGCGCGCAGGGCATCAAGGGTGCGACGGGTCCGGGTGGCGCTCAGGGGCCGCAGGGCCCGCAGGGTGTGCAGGGTCCGTACGGCGACGCGCACGACCGCTGGCGGATGGTCCGTGGTCGCACAGCGGTGCCGGGCAACAACGGGGCACCGTCAACGCCGGTCGGCGTCGCGTTCGGCATCACCTACAACGCGACCCCGTTCCCGATCTGCACCGGGTCGTCGTCGGTGATGGGTTCCACCGTGAAGGGCGCTGGCGTTTCCGATGTGACGACCACTGCGATCTGGGTCACGGTGACGCGGACGAACACCACGAACACCTACGTGGACTGGGCCGTCTGGGGCACGGTCTACTGATGGGAGGGTGAGCCATGCCGCTGCTGTACTACCGTGACCCGATCACGAAGGCGTGGGTGCCGCTGTCTGACCCCGGCCCCGTCGGCCCCACTGGGCCCACCGGCGCTCAAGGGCTGCTCGGCCCCACCGGGGTGCAGGGTCCGACCGGACCGACTGGTCTGGCGGGGCTGCTCGGCGCGTTGGGGCCGACTGGTCTGGCCGGTCTGCTCGGCGACACCGGTCCCACGGGGCCCCGTGGCCCCACCGGTCCTCTGGGCCTACAGGGCGTGCAAGGGTCACAGGGCCCACAGGGCGCGCAGGGCGCGCAGGGGGCGCAGGGTGCAGCGGGTCTGCCCGGTCAGCCGGTCGGGCTGATCGTCCGGTTCGGGTACGTGATCGTCAACCCGGTGGCGAACACCCCGACGGCGACCGCGATTGCGTTCGGGAACTACTACGGCGTGGGGTCGTTCACCCAGCCGCCGATCGTCCTCGTCGCGGCGAACACCACCGTGCCCGGGACAGTCCGTGCCGTCGGCTCGGACGCGATCACCGCATCCGGGTGCAACCTGATGATCTACCGGACGAACACGACCGCCACCGGCCTGCACTTCATTGCGATGGGGGTCTGACATGGGCAGGCTGTACTTCCAAGACCCGGCGGATCAGCAGTGGAAGTTGGTCCCCCTGATCGGCGTGGCTGGACCGACCGGGCCAGCCGGACCGCTTGGGCTCACCGGCCTGATCGGCCCCACCGGGCAGGCGGGCGCGACTGGGCCACAGGGGGTCGGTGGAGGGATCGGTTCCACAGGTCCCACCGGCCCGCAGGGTGTGCGTGGTGCGACTGGGCCGCAAGGTCTGATCGGCCCCACCGGCGCGACAGGTGGTCAGGGTGTGCAGGGCGTGCAGGGCGCGCAGGGCGTCAGCGGCGCGCAGGGCCCGCAGGGTGCGGCTGGGGCGAACCACCCGGTCGTGTTCCGGGTCGGTGGCTCATGGGTGTACCCGGCGGCGAACGCGAACTCGCAGGGAGACTGGACGGCGTTCTCGACGGCGTACGGCTCGGTGCCGCAGTGCGTGGTGTCGATGCGTTCCGGGGTGCCGGGCGACACATGGGTCGGCGTGTCGCACACCGGCCTGACCGCCGCAGGTTTCTACCCGGTGGTGTACCGGGCGAACACGACCGGCTGCTACGTGGACTTCATGGCCGCCGGGGTGCGCCCGACGATGATGATGGCTGAGGAGCGGGCGCGCTGGGGCGATCTCAGCCAGCACGTGTTCTTCGTGCAGGTGCCGGAGGTGCCGAACGGCCACGTCCTGATCGAGGCGGTGTCGCACGACGTGGACTTGGACACGGGGCGGCTCCGGTTCTTCGACGCGTCGGGAACGCTGGTGGACGAACTCGCCGGTGGAGAATGGACCAGCGTCCAGAAGGAATACCTCATCGGCGGACGGACGACCCTGTAGGAGGGGCTGTGGGACGACTTGCAGATGGCAGCGGTCACGCGTTCGGCGTGGTCCTGCCCAACGGCGGCGAGCGGCTTTCTGCGGACAGCGATGTCATCGACGTGGTGGTGGCGACTGGGTGGGCGCAGTACGCGGACGAGGACGGCGGGGTGCATCTTGTGCTGTCGGACTCGGATGCGAACATCGTGGCGCGCTACGCTCCCGGCGAGTGGGTTGATGTGCTGACCGAATTGCCCGGACTTGACGAGGAGCCCGAGGAGTCCTGATGGCACGGATCAGTCTTGGGCCGGAGCGGCGCCGCGACGGCTACGACGTGGCCTACGCGGCGGTCATCATGATCGGAGTGTTCCTGTCGTGCGTGATCCTTGCCCTTGGGGTGGACTTGGCGCTGAACGGGCAGACTGCGATCAGCGACAACGGCCAACTGGTGATCGTCGCTGGGATGGGCACGATCGGCAGCATCGCTGGTGGTGCGCTGGGCTACTGGGCCGGGGCGACGACGGCGAAGTCAGGTGGGCTCGATGACGAGGACAGGCCGACGACTAGCGCGGATGGGCCGCCGGAGGACGAAGGGGCGTGACAGCGCAGTGAAGATGAGCAGCGCGTGGAAGCGGCTCGGCCCGCTCGCGGCTGCCGTGTTCCTGCTGATCGGCGCCGGTATCCAACTGAGGATCGCCGGGGGCGACACGTCCAGCGCGAACTCCTCGTTCGCGGTGATGCTGGTCGCCGCCGGGTTCGTCGTCCTCGGCTCATGGTTGACGGTCGAGGTGTGGCACCACCACGACACGAACCGGCAGCCGCTAGGGCTGGTAGACGAGGTGACGGTAGTGACGAAGGAAGTATCGGAGATTGAGCCCGAGAGTGAGGATCGAGCATGAGCACACCGCGCACGACCGAGGCACGCATCGACTGGTTCCTGTCGCACAACCCGTCAGGATCAGGGATGTGCGCGCAGCACTCGTGGCACTCTCTTGGGGGTGACTACGGCAACCCGCCCGCGTGGGGCTGCAAGAACGCGAACGCTGTCTACGACAAGGTGAAGGCATCAGGTCGGTACTGGACGACTGAGCCTCCGCGCGGGGCGCTCGTGCTGTGGAAGTACGGGAACAACGGGCACGCCGCGATCTCCTACGGCAGCGGCAAGATCGCCACCACGGACCCGACCAACAAGCCCGGCAAGACTGGCGTCGAGCCGTTGTCGTACCCGAAGAAGTGGGGCGCGGGCTCGTACATCTGGACTGACCAGTACAACGGGGTCAGGTTCTCCGTTGCGAGCAGCGGGCCGGGCAACGTGTACGTGTCGAAGTTGGTCAAGGGCCAGAAGGACTCCGACTCGGTGAGCCGGTTGCAGGCGACCCTGAATGGGGTCAAGTTGTCGGGTGGCAGCAACTTGCCGATCACCGGCAACTACGGCGACCAGACCGCGAACGAGGTCATGCTGTGGCAGACGCAGAAGGCCACCGACAAGTCGGTCATCAACGGGTCGCTGGTGACTGCCGCGCAGGCCGAGGAGTTGTTTGCCGGGACTGGGAACAAGGTGATCGACGACACCACGCCGGAGCCGGAGGTTCCTGATCCGGGGCCTGAGACTGAGCCGTACGTCGTGGACCAGTTCGGCCTGTGGAAGTGGTACTCGGGGAAGAAAACCAACGAGGTCACCATCCCGAACGGGGAGTGGAAGAACCTCGACATCGGCAAGCAGCCCGTGTCGGGGATCAAGGAGGACTCCAGCGAGCACCACTTCCTGTACCTGCGGATCGCACTGCCGCCGAACCGCACCGCGTCGCGCGTCATCGAGACACGGTTCGTGCGCTCCAATGGTGACGAGACGGCGTACATCGGCCCGGAGTGGACGGCGGGCTCCAAGGACTCCATCCCCTACATGAACATCCACTTCGAGGACGGCTCGGGGCTGGGTGGCCAGTGGCAGATCAAGGTGACCGGCGGGAAGGACCCCATCAAGATCACCACCCGGTACGCCAAGACCCACATCCTCTACGTGGACCCGACGCAGATCAGTGCTGCTGCGGTCGAGAGGGCTTCTCGGCAGGTTGGCGGGCGGCTGGGTGCGATCCTGCGGAAGATCGCGGAGGCGCTGCGGGACGACCGGGAACGCTGGCGCTGATGCTTGCCCGCATCCTGACCCCGTTCGTGGTCGTCGGCATGTGGCTGGCGATCAAGGTGATGGACTTGATGGACCCCGAGGACTACGAGATGGAGCCGGAGGAGGAGGACTTCGCGGAGCCCTCCGTGGAGGAAGTGGACGAATAGCCACGTTCGACCCGAACTTGGCTCTACGATGACCGTGCAGGCTCATCCGAGGAGGACACGATGGCGCGCAGGACCAGCAGCACCGACACGAAGCAGGTGGACACGGACGGCGATGGTCGCGTGGACTCCATCGTCACCAGAACGACCACGCTGGTTGAGGAGGTCGTGGAGCAGGTGACTCCGATCGAGGAGGACTGTCCTCCCGATCCGGTTGATGAGACGGTCCCGGTGGACCCGCGCGCCGATGGTGACCCGGGGGAGTGCGGGGAGAACCCGTGCTACCAGCGAACCCCGCTGGTCATCGTGGAGACGCCGGGCCTCGCCAAGACGTACCAGTTCACCGCAGGGTGGAAGGGCACGACGACGTGGGACTTCGGTGACGGCACCCCGACGGTGACCGCGCGTGGCACCGTGAGCCACACGTACGCCACGACCGGCGCCAAGACGGTGAAGGCGACACCGATGGCGTCCGCGTGCAGGAGCGCGGGGACCAAGGTAGTCACGGTCGCCTGATGGGCACCACTTCCCACCGTGGGTTTCCGTACCCGGAGCCCGCTGACTTGATGAAGCCGCGCGTGGACATCACGGAACTGGCGCAAGACCTCGACACGAAGTTGCCGAAGATCACGTACAGCACGGGTGCGGCGCCGACGACCAACGTGCGGGACGGCGACATCCACCTCCAGTACGTCTGAGCGAGAGGTCTGACCGGTGGCTTGGAAGGTCCGCGACGGCGGTGCGTGGCGCGACGTGGATCACCCGCAGGTGGTGGTCGGCGGCGAGGAGCGCACCGTTGTCCGTGGGCTGGTCCGGGTCGGTGGGGTGTGGCGGCGGTTCTACCCGGACTCCGAGGTGACCGCCACGGCCATCACCAGCGGCCTGACTGGCACTGTCGAGGTTGGGGTGGCCAAGACGGTCGGCGGCACGGTCACGGCCACCAGCGGCTCGATCTCCGGTGGCACGGTCACCGTGTTCCAGCGGCAGAACACCGCCTCCCCGTGGGTCGCGGTCGGGTCGGCCACCCCTACCACCGGGGCCATCGCCACATGGTCGGCGTCGGTCACGCCGTCGCTGTGTGGGGCGACGGAGTTCAAGGCGGTGTACTCGGGGACGGCGACCTACGAGGGGTCGGAGTCGGCGCCGCAGGCGGTGCAGGTCATCGTGCGGGCACCGGCGAAGCCGAGCGGGACTGCGATCGGGACGACGACGGCGAGCCTGTCGTGGACGGCGGTGCCGGGCGCCACGGGCTACAAGGTGTACCGGAACGGGGCGCTGGTCGCCACGCAGGCGGGCACCACGATCAGCCAGACGGGGCTGACCCCGAACACGAACTACTCGTGGACGGTGGTGGCCACGAACGGGGTGTGCGAGTCGGCGGCGTCTCCGGCCAAGACCGGCAAGACCGGGCAGGACGCGGTGACGGACTCGGGGTCGGCCACGATCGAGGTCCGCCCGCAGGCGACGAACTCCTACCGGCCCGACGTGGGCTGGGGGTACATCGGGGAGAACATCGGGCAGGGCTACTACTCGGACTCGGGCCGGAACTACACCGGCGTGCTGGACTACGGCGGTCAGGCGGCGTTGCAGGCGGCGGTGATTGCCGCGCTCGGCGCGAACGGTGCCACCCGGTTCGCCAACATGACGGTCAGCGACGCACGGGTGTACCTCTACAAGCGCACCGGTGTCGGGGCGTCCGGGTCCATCACGATCTCGTTCTTCAACAGCCCGGCGGTTGCCGGGTCTGGGGGCGCCCCGGTCCGCAACGGGACGAAGGTCGATCAGGCGTCGGCGGCGTCCGGCGCCGGTGCGTGGGAGTCGATCGGGACGGCGCACTGGCAGGCGCTCAAGGACGGGACGGCGCGGTCGATCGTGCTCTACAACGCGACGACGACGCACTACGCCCAGTTCGACGGCAAGAGCAGCGCGGCGAACCGGGCCAACCTGCAACTCGACTGCTCGTGGAACTACCAACTGACCACGGCGGTCACGCCTACGTGGACGAACTAGGAGGCCGACATGGCATGTGGCTGCGACTCCAAGATGGGCTGCGAGTGCGTGTTGATGAGCGGGGACGGCATCACCGTGTCCGGCATCGGTACAGCGGGCGACCCGTTCATCATCACGAACTCCCGGCAGCAGTTGGGGGTGGCTGACACCCCGTCGCTGGACCTGACGGTTGCTGGCAGCCTCATCTCCGGCAAGGTGCAGTTGGCGCCGGTGCTCAAGGTGGCCGACACGCCGACGGTGGACCTGACGCTGGCCGGTGGTGGCACGGAGGCGTCGCCGTTCACCCTGTCGGCAGTGATGAGCGGGGTTGTCCTTGGCGGCGGCGAGACTGGCGATGTCCTGACGCAGAAGCCGGACGGTTCGTGGGGTCCGGGCCCGGCGACGCAGGCCCCGGCTGGCTCTGTGGTCACGGCGAACGGGGTGAAGGGTGACGGGTCGGGCGGTAACCCGGTGCGGATCGGCGCCCGTACGTACGCGGAGTGGGAAGCGATCGTGGACAACGCCACGTTCTGATTCCCACGGTGGGAAGTGGTGCGGCCCGGCGCCGTCACCTTGGTCGTCGTGGGGCACCCATCTTGGTGCCGGTTCCACTGTCGCAGCATGTGGCTTGCTGCGACCCGGGCCTCGCCGGAGGTACGCGTCCCTCCGACTGGTCCTAGAAGGGGGGCTCGTCGGGGAACTGGCTGCCCTGACTGGCCCACGGATCAGTCTTGGGCTGCTGACGCTGCCCGCCCTGCTGGCTCTTGTCGGTGCGGGTGACCTTGGCCGACGCCCACTTGAGCGAGGGGCCGACCTCCTCCACGTCGCACTCCACGGATGTGCCCTTGCCCTTGTCCGTCTCGTACTGGCGGACCTTGAGGGTGCCGGTGACGACGACCCGGTTGCCCTTGGCCAGCGACTCGGCCACGTTCTCGGCCATCTCCCGCCACACGGAGCAGCGGATGAAGGTGGTGTCGCCCTCGGCCCACTCGTTCTTCGTCTTGTCGAAGAACCGCGCGGTGGAGGCGACGGTGAAGTTGGCCACGGCTTGCCCACTGGGGGTGAACCGCAACTCGGGGTCGGCGGTGAGGTTGCCGATGATGGTGATGGCAGGTGCGCCTGTCGCCATGGTGATCTCTCTCTCTGGTTAGGTGCCTTGCTGCGGGGCCGGGACGATCCCGTGCTTGTCCCGCATGTGCTCCCGCATCTTCGTGGTGTCCACGGCGACGCGGGCTTCGACGGCTGGTTCGCCGCGAATCTTGGGGCCCTGCTTGACGGTGACGGCGAGGGCGATCTTCGCCTTGCACTCAGGGCAGTACGTGTTCCACGCCGGGGCCTTAGCCATGGGGGATGACTTCGGTGGGCATGGTGCGCCGGGCGATGTCCTTGAGCAGGCAGTCCGGCTTGCAGTAGACCATCCGCTCGTCGCCCCAGATGACCTCGATGAAGCCGTGCGCTTCGGGCTCCAGCGTCCATGTGTCGCAGCCGTCGGCCTCGCAGGCGGACGCGTTGCGGCTGATCGGTTCGGGGTATCGCATGGTCGTCCTCATCGTCGTGTCCTTCGGGTGGTCTTGGTGGCTGCCACGGCGGCGACGATTGCAGCGATCACTGCTGCTGCGTTCCCACCGGTGGGAACTGGCTCCTCGCTCACTTGCGTCTCCGTTCCAGTGCGTTCGCGGCCCAGAACATCAGGACCCCGGTGATGCCCCAGCCGAGGACGATGCCGATGATGGCGGCGATGAACTTGAGGACTTCCATGTCAGCGCACCCTGATGACGCAGGCGCACTGCGTGGACGGCTTGCGCGGGTCCGGGTTGGACCACACGGTGCAGTAGGCGGTCTTGTTCTTCCCACCGTTGTCGTTGTGGCTGTTCAGCGGGTGGTCGCAGTCTGTGCACAGGGGCAGTGGGGTTGGGATGGGTGCCCCGCAGCACTCGCACCGCCCGCTCATGCGAGCGCCCGCTGGAGCCCTCGGAGGCGCCGGGACTGCGTGTTGCCGTGGTCAGGGCAGCGGGTGTGGCCCGAGATGCACCGGAGGTGCTGCTTGAGCCCTCCCTTGACGAACCTTCCGCCGCAGGTTGAGCACTCCTCCGGGTGACCGAGGAGGCATGATGCCTGCCAACCGGAGGGACGCATCGACGTTGAGGTGTAGCCCATCGTCCCGCAGGCGAGGCACATCACCTTGCGGCTGTTCTCGACTGGGGTGAACTGCATCTGCCATCCGATCGGCGGGTTGGCGATGACGGCGGCTTTTTGGTGGCGTCCGGCCATCACTCGGGCACCTCGCTCACGTTCACCTCGATGCTGTCGATCCCGTACGCGAGCAGGGCGTTGACGGTGGCGAGCAGGTTGTGTGCCGTGGTGACGGTCAGCGCGATCATCGAGTCCGTCCGGTCGTGGTGCCGGTCGTGGACGGCTGTGTCGCCGACGATCGCCCCGCAGTCGCCGCACATCGGCAGCGCACGCCCGGTCTGCGCGTACTGGTAGCGGTTGGTGCTCACAGGTCCACCAACCGATCGGTCACAGTGATGGCCACGAGCAGGACCATGGACCACACGGCCAGCGTGGTCCCGGCCCGGCTGCGCTGGGAGTCCTCACTGCCGAGGGCCATGAGGAAGGCGAACCCGTAGGACACGGCGAGGAACATGATGAGCGCGGTCACTGCTCTCCCTCCACCCGCACGTCGGGGGCGTCGCAGGACAGGTCCACCCGCTCCATGAGCATCATCACCGCGTCGTACGGGATGACCTTGGCGGTCGCAACGACGCGCAGTTCGTGGTTCTCCTGCTGGTACAGGTAGCCCTGCTCGTCCTGCGGGACCTTGCGGGTGTGCACTCCCTGACAGGCCGCGCACTTCCACCGCAGGTAGTAGGCGTTGAGGTACTGCATCACTGGACCCCCATCCGGCGCAGCGCCTCGGCTGTCACGTCGGGCAGCCAGTAGATGATGCTCTTGCCGACCTTCCCGATCGGCTGCGGCTCGTACCCCTGCCGACCGCGCCACGACAGGGTGCTCTTGGTGATGCCGAGCAGGGCGGCGGCGTCCACCTGCGTGACGAGCATCCCGGTGTCGAGCATCTGGATGGCTTCGTTGCGCCGGGCTCGCTCGTAGATGGCGTCCTTGCCAGCGTCGAGTGTCATGGCCTCACCTCCGGCGGCGTGGGCTGGACCCCGTGGGTGAGCCGCCAGTCCACGCGCTTGAGCACGTCACCGATGGACTCCGGGCCGATCACCTCAAGGACGACGCTGACGGTGTAGGCGCTGGCGATGGCCATGCCGTTGGGGGTGGTTACCACCTGCCGTGGGGTGGCTTCGATGTGCTCCACGTTGACGATCACGGCTTCCTCCTCAACTTCTTCGGGCCCACGTCGTGCACGGTGGACAGGTTCAGGCTGCCGATGCAGCCCTTGGTCCGGCAGGTGCGAATGTGCTTGGACACGACACGCCGCACGTCGCACACCTCGCAGTAGTGCAGGCGACGCCCCAGCGGGTCAGCCACCCACTTGCATTCCTCGGCGATGTGGGCGCCCCACTTCTCGCAGACGGTGCACCAGCCGTGTGTCATGGCTGCCTCGTCACGTCGTCGGGCAGCAGGTACACCGGCTTGCGCCGGAGGTCGAACGCGACGAGGTAGGCGGTGAAGTACAGGTCGGGGAAGAACTGGATCGGCTCCTCGTAGTTCCACTCGATGACCCCGTTGGACAGGGTGCGGACGCCGACGATGAGCCCGTGGCGCACGTCGCCGCGCTTGCCCCACTCCGTCTTGCCCCACTCCTTGCGAACGGGCACGTTGGCGAACGCTGCGCCGCGCACTTCCTTGCGGCGCAGGATGTCGCTGTAGTCGAAGTGAACCCGCTCCCCGAGCCTGACCCCGGCTGGGATCGGCGGTGTCAGGTCGGGCATCGGCGGGGCGTCCTTGCCGGTCATGGCGAGGTATGCGTCGTTGCGCATGGTCATCACCGTGTCCCGCACCTCCTCGGGCCTCACGGCGCATCACCGAGTGCGGCGAGGACATCGGCTCGACGGATCAACTCGTCGTCATCCTTGTCGTAGTCGATCAGCGGCAACGCCTTCACCTGTGCCCGCAGCCGCTCGCGCTCGGCGCGGCGGACGTCGAGCGTGATCTCATCCTCGATGCCGACCGCGGATCGCTTCTGCTCGTCGGCGCGGATGATCGGCTCACGGCTGGCAACCTCCGCTTCCAGCACAGACATGAGCCGGGCCGACGCGCCGCGCACGTAGGTCACGGCCTGCGTGCTGTCGAACACGCCGTCCGGGCGGGGCTCCCAGCAGAGCGACACGGCACCGGCGCACTCGCCGACCACCCGGTCGATCTCCTGCCGCAGTTCCTCGGTGCTCACGGGATCACCTGACCCTTGGCCACCGCGTCCAGCGCGCACCGGGGGTGCTTCATCCAGCACGTCGTGGTGTGCGCCTCGACCGGCCCGCGTCCCTTCATCTGCTCGCGCATGTTCGTGATGAGGTTCATGGTGCGCTGCGCCTGCTGCTTGCGGCCAGCGAGGACACCCTCATGCTTGGCCTCCAAGATCGCCCCGGGCCGCTTGCTGGCAGCCGCGATGCCCTGCTCGTAGCCGCGCCGGAACCCGGCCATGTCGCCCGTCTCGTACGCCTCGGTCGTCAGCCCGGCGAGGACGGTGTCAGCGTCCCGCACACGGGCCTCCAAATCGGCGCTCTGCGGGCTCGGGTAGGCGGACTGGCCCTGAGTGCCAACCTTCCCCGAACCGACGTACGTGCGCTGCCACACGACCAGTTCTGCCCCGTGTGAGGAGACACGCTTCGACTTCACGCGGCTGCCGGTGTTGGCGATGGTGCCGGTCTTGGCCAGACCGTTCATCAAGGCGCCCACGGAGTTGTTCTTGTTCATCTCCGTTTCGCGGGTCGGTAGGCCGATCGCCTCGGTCACGTCCTCGCTGGTGAACAGCCAGCCGTCGGGCATGTCCTCGACGTGCTTGCGGAACCAGTCTTGGTAGCCCTCGTGCTTGCTCAGGGCGATGGCCATGCCTTCCTCCTTGGCCACGAGGGACATCTGCTGCTCGCTCATCGCTCTGCCTCGTGATCTTCCTGACGCAGCCTGCTGGCGTACGCGCTGGCGTCGGCGCTGTTGCGCAGCATGGCCACGATCCTGTCCGGCACGATCAACACGGGAGCCGTGTACGTCACCGGTGTCCCGAGGGTCATCTGGCTGACGAGCACGCCGTTGGCCCACACCTCGTGGACGGCGACTACGGAGTAGGTGCTGGTCCCGGTGGGTGCGCCGATGAGGCTGCCCCGGATGACGGCGTACCGGGCACTGCTGTGGGGGGCGGTCATGCTGCCACTGCCTTCCTCTGGAGCCACTTGCGCAGCGCCTCACGGAAGTTCCGCGACTCGCTGTCGTCGTGGCGGGTGTAGAAGTGGGAGAGGAGGCCACGGCGGACCGCGACCTCCTCGTACCCCAACTCCCGATGGTCACAGAGCGGGCAGATGCCCAGCACTGTGACGCTGCTGACGTCGATGAGCGTGCTTCTGGCGGAAGGCATCGTCTCAGTCCTCGGCGATGGCCAACTGCGACTGGCGCTGGGTGGCGAGGGCGACGAACACCTCACGGTCGAACGTGGCCGACTTCGGGGTGTTCTCCTCGCACACGTCAGCGATCCGGTTGGTGATGGCGAGGATCTGGCCCTCGTCCATCATCGACTCGGCTCCGGCCTGCTGGATGGCCTTGGCCAGTGCGCGGTGGGTGCGGCGGTACATGTGGTGCTCCTTCTCGGTTGGTCCGAATCCCACGGTGGGAAGCGGGTTACTGCTGGGCCGCTGCCTGCTGGCGACGGAGGTACTGATCGACCTGCTGCACGAACGGCACGAGGGTGTTGGTCGGCAGGGCGCGGAAGGCGTCCATGTCGATGCCGCCCTGACGCTCGCGGAACTGGGCGGTGACCTCCTCGATCGGCTTGCCGATCTGGTCGCAGAGCATCTGGAGGTGGGCCAGTGCGTCCTCGGAGGTGAGGGCCTGCTGCTGCTGCGGGGCCCGGTCGTAGGACTCGCGGTCGGACTCCTCCATGGCACCCTCGATCGGGATGGAGAACGTCTGGAACGCGAGGTACTTGTAGGCCATCGACATCATCTTCGACGCGGCCTTGTCGCTGGTGTCCTGCGCCTCGGCGACGACGGCGGCGTCCACGTAGTCACCGGCGGGGCCGATGATCCGGTAGCGCACGAGGCCCATGAGGTGCTGCTGGGCGGTGCCGGACTTGGTGGTGCCGACGGTCTGGTCCAGCACCTCGAACCCGGTGGGCACGATGCTGACGCCGTGGGTGACCAGCGGCTCGTGGATGGCGTTGAGCACGTCGTCCACGCCTCGGAAGTTGAACTTGGCTGGGCCTGCCTGAACCTTCTGGTTCTTGGCGATGGCGCCGATGTCGGCGGCGACCCGGGCGATGGCGACGTGCACGTTGGGCAGCACGTCGGAGTGCATCTTGGGCGGGGTGTAGGCGGACGCGACCTCGGCGGCGTCGGCCTCGTTGGGCACCTCAGTCTCAGCCTCGGCTGGCTTGGTGCTTGTGCGGCGTGGTGCGGTCACTTCGGTTCTCCTTTGTGTTCGTGGCGGACTTGTTTGTGCTACGCACATTCTATCATTCGGGCGCAGTTATCCCACGGTGGGGCACCCGTGTTTCCCACCGTGGGAAGGACTGCTAGACGGCGCGGATTCCTCCGGTCGCATACGCAACGGCTGCGGCTTCGGCGCGGGACCACGGCAGATCGCCGCCGCCTTCCAAGAACTCCGGGTACTGGCGCCCCTGCACACGGACACCGCGCCACGGCGCCAACTCGGCCAGCCACGAGCCGTTCGTCGTCTCCACCGGCTTGAGGTAGAAGCCGAACTCCGGCCACGCCAGCCACTCCGACGAGCCCTGCGGCCTGCCGTCGTTGCGCTTGTTCTCCGGCCCGTGACCCGGATGCGCCTCCAGCATCACCGCGCACCCGGTCGAGTCCTTCACCCGGTCCATCGTGGACCGCACGGCGGCAGCCTCAGCGCGCCAGTCCCCGGTCGAGACGATCAACTTGTAGACCGACCCGGCCAGCAGCAGGTCCGGCTTGAACATCTGGGCCTGCTCCCACAGGTACCGCTGGTCGGCGGGGCTCATCAGGTTCAGCGACCGGGCCTTGAGCAGGAGCAGGTCCGGCTTCACCCCGGGTGCGATCCGGCGCATCGCCGCAGACAGCATCGCCACATGGCGGCGCACCTGCGTCTCGTGCCGGTTCTCCACGTCCAGCACCATCACCCGCTTCGGGCGGTGGTGAACGAACTCGCCGGACTCCACGTCGCGCAGCGGGCTGATCCCGTAGGCGGCAGCCATCGCGCACTGGTACATGAACATCGACTTGCCGCCGCCCTCGTTGCCGGTGACGACCAGCCGCTCCCGGTGGGCCAGCAGGCCGGGGAGCACCATGTCCTCGTCGTCATCGACGTGGAACCGGAGGATGTCGTCCACGGTCCAGCCGTCGAGGTTGGTGCGCCGCTCCCCGAGGATCGGCAGCGCGTCGAGGGAGTCGCGCAGTTCCTCCACGATCAGGCCCGGGTCCGAGCCGATGTCGTGGCGCTGCTTGGCCCGGGTCAACGCCTGCACAAGACGCTCCCGGGCGGACGTGACCGTGAACGCCTCCACGGCCTCGTCGTCGCTGACTGCCCCGTGCCACCAGCGCATGTAGTCAGGGCTCACCCCGACCCGGTTGCACTCCAGCGCGTAGTCGGGCAGGTCGATGCGCCCGGTGGCCTGCCGCACCGTCTCCATGGCGTACGCCCACTCCCGGTACGGGGAGTCGAGGTCGTCCGGGTGGATGGTGCCGAAGATGGTGCAGCCGTTGGCCAGTGCCGCTGACAGGACGAGCGCCTGTGCGTCGTTCAGCGAGAGGTCAGCCATGGTGGGCCTGCCCCTCGGTGATCGCCCGATCGACCTTGTGTGCCCACGCACCGGGCACACGGCCCTGCTGCCAGCACTCGGAGCAGTACCCCCACGTCGTCATCGCGTCGAGGTCGCACATCGACAACTCGGCCATCGACCGGCGCTGTGCGTTCGGGCAGATGTTGCTTGAGATGGCCCGCAGTTGCGGAGCCCGTTCCTTCGTCATGCTCGTTCCCCTTCCAGTGGGATTCAGATGGACCACTTGTTCGGCTTCGGTTGCCA
>Ga0209391_10000029_pt1 | contig 45418 bp, 33 predicted proteins | sample PPLLak3March2015_FD_187246 | JGI IMG/M metagenome (GOLD analysis project Ga0209391, IMG submission 187246) | Freshwater sediment microbial communities from Prairie Pothole Lake near Jamestown, North Dakota, USA - PPLs Lake P7 Core (1) Depth... | ecosystem: Environmental > Aquatic > Freshwater >...
CTTTTTTACCATACTGATAAAAAAAAATAAAAAAAATATTAAAAAAAATAAATTTGTGCAGTAATATTTCGATAATCATAAAAACTAATCCACTACCAGTTTTTGTGAAGAAATTGCCTTTCCATTTGTGACCCGAAGCAGATAGATCCCCTTATTTATACTCGTTAAGACTATACTTTCTTTAAATTTCAGCCGGGTGTTTGGGTAATTTTTATATAGTATTTGTCTGCCGAGCAAGTCATATAAAGAAATACCCACATCTCCGGGTTCATCAGAGGTGAATTCAACCGTAAAATAAGTATTTGCCGGGTTCGGGTAAAGGACAAAATCCGTTAAGCTCGAATCTTCTATCCCTACTACTTCTTTGGAAGAACAGATCTTTATCCCCCAGGATTCAATCGTTCCTACATCAGCCGCCCCATTATCAACAACTTTTAGTTGCCAGGTTCCCAATGAATTTCCACCGTTAAAAACAGATAAACTTTCCTCCGGTTTTATATTCCCCGAGATGACCAGATTGCTCGAACCACAAATCAATTCAGTTCCGGTATCGCTGAACACGGCATCAATATTCCCTCCCAGATTAAAGCACTCGTTCTGCAGCAATTTTACGGTTTTCCCCTGTGGATTGGTAAGAAACAAGGTCAGGTCGGCGGCAAAAGGGTGGTTGATCCTGACCGAGACACTAACACTTTCTATATTGATGTTATCGCTAATAGTCAAACCGGAAGTTACGCCACTGAGGTTGTTATCAGGAATATTTTTTGGAATATCTGCTGAGACATAATCTGTACAGGTCTCAACAAAATTCCCGATCGAAAAGGATTTGGCGTTCAAAGCGTAATAAATATTGTCAGCCGCCTCAACCATTACAAAACATTTTGTGGCACCTGTTTGAGGAACAACGACTGCTTCAGAACCGTCGTTGGGGGTATTTGATTTGAGCACCGTGTTGAAATTTTTCCCTCCATCGGTAGACAAAAGTATATTAACTGCCGTGGTATTGATGCCATTGGCATTGGTACCTGCCACATCCCAGGTTACGGTTTGGGTAGAATTCTTTTCCCAGACGGTATTCGCCAGATTTTGGGAGGTAACCTTGAACGGGCCTGCAAGATCTGTCACAGTTACGGTCACATTATCAGTTGCCAGCTGACCTGCCTCTGCATTGTTATCGCGCACGGTCATTAAAAAATTCATACTTCGGGCAACGCTGGGCGTTACTTCCCAGGTGGATGAAAGAGCGCCACCAACTACTGTTTCCAGCTGGGGCATATATCTTTTGGGTGTACCCGTCGGTTTAACTGACCTGTAGAGTGCTCCTGTGATGGATTTATCACTGGGTGGAACGGTAACGGGCACCTGATTGTCCATCTGTTCCCAGGTAAACGTTATCGGGTCATTGTCGCCATCACTGCCGGTACCCTTTAAAACATAGGCCGTTGATTTTGGGATGGTAAAATCCGTACCTGCATTGGCACTGGGTACATTCAAATTTCTGGTCAGTGCTATTTTATTTCCACAGGTACTGCCCACACCAATCTGTAAAAAGTTCCATATTTCATTTATGCTGACGATATGAAAATAAAGATCTGTTGCTCCCTGAACATTCTGGGGAGCGCAAAGCCCGGCATAGGCCATAATGGTTGAACCGCTTCCGGGCTCCACAGCGGTAGCATTGTTTCTGTTTCCTCCACAACCACCAGCATCGCCGTTAAAGCTGTGGTTGGCACCGAGCTGGTGACCCAGTTCATGGGCAACAAAATCAAAGTAATAGAAGTCGCCAACCGGATTGCTGGTGCCGGTAACTCCTTTGGCTTTCGATGTAGAACAGGTTGAACCCAGGGCGGCCAAACCACCACCCCCCGTACTGAACACATGTCCGATATCGTAATTGGCTGTGCCGATCACATTGTCTATGTTGGTCTGGTTCTCATTGATTAAGGTTGACCCGTCATTATTTGTATATGGGTCTGTTGCGCCGTCGAGATAAATAATTTTATCATTGTTGCCAATGATTTGAAAAGAAATGGCCAGGTCATTCTCATACACTTCATTGATCCTGTTGATTGCAGTGACCATTTCTGACAAGACCAGGGCTTTTTTCTGAAGGTCAGTGCCGTTCTGCAGGCTTGCACGGTCGATATGGTATTTGGCATATTCGCCAGTACAAGCGAGTGCCAGGCGAAAAGTTCTGAGCCTCTTGTCATTTATCGTCTTAGAAAGAAAGGACCCTTTATTTTGCACTTCCGAATCTTCCGTGAGACAGGTAAACCCGATGCCCTCAGCATCCATATCTTTTCTCTTATAAGAAAGGTATTTGTTCCTGTCCGTAGCGAAAGGATCTATGTATTGAATATCTCTTTCCTCACCAATTATCATGGCATGCAATCCCAAATCATTTATGGTCAGCCGGATCTTCGTTTTTGGATTGCTCAGCAAATGCCCTTGGTAGGACTTGTTATCCGGAAATTTTTCTCTTAAGACGGGATCCATCACCTCATTTTCATGAACTTCAAAAATTGCCATTTTGCCCTTTGTATCGGGAATTTGTATTTTAAACGGGGTGTTGAATGGTTTTTCACGCAGATCCCTTTTTAATGTTGGCAAATCAATCTGAAATACATCAAAATTTTTGGGCAAGCGTTCTTTCCGGAGATCAGAAGACAACAGTGCATCAGGCATTTGCGACCATATCATTTTTTCCTGCCCGTTCATGTGAACCGTCATAAAAAAAACAACAGAAAAGAAGACCCGATAGCAATTTTTAATCATATATTGTCTTGTGATTCTTGCAAAGCTATAAAAATAATGTTTTTAAAAACGATATTTGTCACAACTTAAAAATAGGTCATGAAATTTACAATCTTTTCTCTGGTAATTTTAGCCTTATTTTCCTGTGTCCCGAAAAAAATGGCAACTAAAACAGATTTACCGGTTCAAAAAGCAAGCACCTGTTACGAGAATGGTGATTGTACTGTTGAAATTTTTAAAAATACTGAACTGCTGATCAAAAAAGACGATACAGGCCAATTGTATGTTGAAATAGTTCCCGGAATAAAAAATGTATTTAAGTATTCCTACACCAGAAATAAACTTGAAGGTATCGCTGATAGCGGGTATCAGGAAATCGTTCTTTTCGAATTTTTAAGTGGTGAAATAAATTTACATTTGCAGGACAAAAATTTGCAGGAAGCCAACCTGATATTTGGCCGTTTGTGTTATTGCAAAGGTGAGTCGGGGTATTTCAGGATCAGCAGAGGAGATCTGAAGTTGGTTTCCTATGACCAGAGCATAGCAGTAGATCTGAATTTTAAGGCAGAGGTTCCTCAAATCATACATGAATTAAAAGAAACGATCAAACAGGAATAAAAAACAGTGAAAGTTCATCACGGCATAGAAGACTTTGCGGCTAAGAAACTCAATACCATACTCACGATAGGGACTTTCGATGGCGTGCATATAGGACATAAAAAAATTATTGAGCGCCTGAATGAGTTAAAAAAAGCCGGACAGGCCGAAAGCGCCATCCTTACCTTTTACCCGCATCCGAGAAGTGTACTGGGGCAGGACGGTGAGATCAAAATGCTCACTACACCCGAGGAAAAGGTTACACTCCTCGGGCAGTACAAACTGGACCACCTCATTATTGAGCCTTTTACCGAAGCGCTTTCCGGCATGACTGCGAGCCGGTTTGTGGAAGAAATTCTGGTCAAAAGACTGAAGGTGAAAAAACTGGTCATTGGCCACGACCACCGCTTCGGGAAGAACAGGGAAGGTGATTTTGATAAGCTGGTAGAACTGGGTGATCTGTTTGGCTATGCTGTAGAAGAAATACCCTCACAGGAAATAGAAAATATTGCTGTTAGTTCAACCAAAATAAGAAAGGCGCTGGAGTCAGGAGAAATAGATAAGGCCAACCTATACCTGGGCTACCCTTATCTGTTAAGCGGTGAAGTCATCAGGGGAAAAGGGATCGGAAGAACCATATCCTTCCCAACCATCAACCTGAAGGTTCATGAGGATTTTAAACTCATACCGAAAATTGGGGTTTATATAGTTAAAACGGTCATAAAAAATAAGTGCATCTACGGTTTATTGAATATCGGCTTCAGGCCTACCCTGAACGGAACTGATAAATCTGTTGAAGTATATTTGCTCGGTATAGACGAGGAGCTTTACGGAAGCCATATGCGGATCGAATTGCTGCACAGACTGCGCGATGAGGTCAGATTCGAATCCATAGAAGAATTAAAAGACCAGATCAGTAAAGATGTAGAAAAAGCACGGAACTGGCTAAAAAAGACCTTTAAAACCGAGATCCAACCTTAATTATACCCTGGCATTGACTATCTTTGCTCATCAAAAAAAATCATTACATGTTAACATTAGCTTTTATAAGAGAAAACAAGGACCTGGTTTTAAAAGGACTTGAAAAACGAAATTTTAAAAATGCAGTGGTACTCATCGATCAATTGATTGAAAAAGACAGTGCACGGAGGAAAACCCAAACCCTGTTGGACCAAATTTTGGCTGAAACAAACAAGATTTCGAAAGATATCGGGGTACTTATAAAAGCAGGAGAAGTTCAGAAGGCGGCCATTTTAAAAGAGAAAACCGGACAGATGAAGCTGGAATCCAAAAAGAACGATGAGCAATTGGTTGCCATTGAAAATGAACTGAATGAAATTTTGTACCAGATCCCGAATATTCCCAATCATATCGTTCCTGTGGGACTTAGTCCGGAAGACAATGAAGAAGTTTATCGCCATGGAGAAATACCTGTGCTGCATCAGGCTGCTCTTCCCCACTGGGATTTGGCAAAAAATTACGATATCATCGATTTTGAACTGGGCAACAAAATAACCGGAGCCGGATTCCCTGTTTACAAGGGTAAGGGAGCCAAATTGCAAAGGGCAATGATCAGCTATTTTTTAGATAAAAATACCGAGGCCGGTTATTTGGAGATACAACCTCCGCTGCTCATCAATGAAGCCTCAGGATTTGGTACCGGCCAGCTGCCTGATAAGGAAGGTCAGATGTATCATGTAGGTATAGACAACTTGTTTTTGATACCCACCGCAGAAGTACCCGTGACCAATTTGTACAGGGATGTGTTGTTGAAAGAAAGTGAACTCCCGATCTGCAATACGGCATATACACCCTGTTTCCGCCGTGAAGCGGGTTCTTACGGAGCGCATGTCAGGGGTCTGAACCGCCTGCACCAGTTTGACAAAGTGGAAATTGTGCGGGTAGAACATCCTGACCATTCATACCGTGCTTTAGACGGAATGGTAGAGCATGTGAAAAATATACTCAAAGAAATGGAATTGCCTTTCAGGATCCTACGCCTTTGCGGAGGAGATATGGGGTTTACCTCAGCCCTGACCTATGATTTTGAGATCTTTTCAACGGCGCAGAACAGGTGGCTCGAGATCAGTTCCGTATCCAATTTCGAAACCTTTCAGGCCAACAGACTTAAATTAAGATTTAAAAATAAAGAGGGGAAAAATGAACTGGCTCATACATTGAACGGAAGCTCTCTGGCCTTGCCCAGGGTACTGGCAGGTTTACTTGAGAACTGCCAGACCGAAAAAGGGATCAGAATTCCAAAGGTATTACAGCCTTATACGGGCTTTGAGTGGATAGATTGAGAAAATGAAACTCCTCGACGCAAGCGGTCGAGGTATCTTAATGGAACTACTTTTTAATGCGTCACAAGTGACGGGGAATAAAACCCAGAAGATCCTTCGACAAGCTCAGGATCAGTTCGACTAAATAATTTTGCTCCTCAAAATTATAGTCTCACTGATTTAAGCCTTAAGTGGTTTCAATGATTCTTCTGTACTGATGCAGTTTGAGCAGATCCTTGTAATAGTTGTTTATCTGACCTTTTTGCATATGATCGTTAGCACGTTTTTTGGTTCTCTCGTATAAGTTCGTTAAATTGCTCATTGGGTTGTTGTTTGGTTATTGTTATTGATCTGGAATTACCTAAGTGACTTTCCATTTTACTTAACGTTTCATTTTGTGATTTATTTTATGATAATTTTAACATCTTTAATAAACAGGTTGTAACTTGTCATCAGTATTCTCTGTTTATTATGAATTTGCCATATGATCAGGAAGAATCCTGAATAAAAAAACATCAGCCTGATACCGGCTGACATTCAAATGAAAACAATTTTATTTCTTTTTTTTTGTATTAGTCCCTTCCTGCTTCTTGGCCAGATGCAGGAGGAAGCTTATGCCCTATATCAAAAAGGAGACTATAAGAGTGCACTACCGCTGTATAAGACCTTGCATGAGAAAAACAGGGTACAGCGCGAATATCTGAAAAGGTTGTTGACCTGCTACCAGCAGCTCGGAGCATATGATGAAGCCTCAGCACTTATTTCAAAGCAGCAAAAAGATTTTCCAACCCAGATCTCCATGGAAGTGGAAGCCGGTTATAACCTGCAGTTGCAGAATAAAAAAACAGAGGCTGAAATCCGTTATGCCAATGCAATGAAAGGCCTGGAAAAATATCCACAGGAAGTGTACAATGTAGGTTATGCCTTTAAGGAAATAAACCAGCTCGACCATGCCCTGGCAGCTTATGAGATCAGCAGGTCCGTAAATCCGCAGATAGTAACCGGTATTCAGGAGGCACAGATCTATGGGGAAAAGGGTGAAACAGAAAAAATGTTCAATGCCTATCTCGACATGATCGAGCTCAATGAAGAGTACTTAAGTTCGATCCAGCGGTATACGGCACCCTTTGTAACGGATGACCCCGCTGATAAAAACAACCTGCTTTACAGAAAAATTCTGCTTCAGCGCGCACAGAACAATCCGAAAAATGCCTATAACCAGCTGCTTAGCTGGTTGTATGTACAGCAAAAACAATACGATAAAGCCCTGATACAGGAAAAATCTATCTATAACAGAACTCAGGGAAATACCCAAAAAGTCGTTGAACTGGGTATCATTGCCCTTGACAACAAGGACTACCTGACGGCTAAAGACGCTTTCCAGTTTGTGCTGGATAACAACAACAATGAACAGCTTTTCTTCACACTGAAAAATTACTTGTTTCAGACCGAAATAGCCCTGGCGGCAAATGAAACAGATTTCCTTGCTCTTGAAAAAGAATTCGATGCCTTTTTTGAAGAATTTGGTATGCAGAGCAAAACAGTACCTGTACAATTGACCTATGCAGATTACCTGACTTTTGAAAAAAACAAACCCAAAGAAGCCATTTCCCTCTTGCAAAACAGTCTGAACCTTCCTGTTTCGAACCTGGTTAAAGGTACTGTGAAAGTGAAACTGGCCGATATTTTGGTCTATGACAACCAGTTTAATCAGGCACTTATTCTTTACAGCCAGGTTCAGCTGGAGCTAAAAAACAGCAGTCTGGCTCAAAATGCCCGATTCAAGGTCGCCAGAACCTCTTACTTCAAAGGCGATTTTGATTGGGCGAATACGCAGTTGTCTGTCTTGAAGTCATCAACTTCCCAACTCATTGCAAACGACGCCCTTGACCTTCATCTGCTCATTTTGAACAATACCGGACAAGATTCCCTGAAAAGACCCCTGGAACTTTTTGCCAGGGCGCAGTTATTGTCATACCAGAATAAAGCCGGGCAGTCTATCGATACTTTGCAAATTATACTGGACGATTTTAAGGGCAGTGCCGTTGAGGATGATGCACTGGTTTTTCAGGCAGAATTGTACACCGGGATCAGACAATATAAAAAAGCAGAAGCCAATTATTTGACGGTCATGAGCAATTATGATAAAAGCATCCTGATAGATAAGGCTGTTTACAGGCTGGCACAACTTTACCAGACTGAGCTGAACCGGCCTGATCTGGCAAAAGAGTATTACGAGAAGATCCTGTTTAACTATCCTTCGAGCATTTATCTGGTTGAGGCCAGGAAACAATACAGAAGTTTGCGTGGAGACCTGATCAATTAAAACAGCTGCTTATGTATATCTACAATGTTACTGTTCATGTGGACGAAAAAATACACCTGCAATGGCTTGCCTGGATGCGTGAGAAACATATTGCTGCCGTGCTCGCCACCGGAAAATTCAGCAAGGCGGTCCTTACAAGGGTCATTACGGATGAAGACCGCGGAGGGGTATCATACGCTGTTCAATACACAGCCGACAGCAGGGAAGCATTGGATCTTTATTACCTTGAAGATGCGCAAGGACTGAGAGATGAGGTAGACGCACTTTTCGGTGAACAGGTTTTGGCATTCAGAACTGAGTTGAAAGTGATTGAAACATTTAAAAACCAAACCAAATAAATGAATGTAAGGGCTAAGAAACACCTGGGACAGCACTTTTTAACAGATGAGAACATTGCAAAAAAAATCGCCGAAAGCCTCACGGGTTCCGGATATGAAGACGTGCTGGAGATCGGACCCGGCATGGGTGTTTTAACAAAGTTCCTGATCAAAAAAAACCGCACCAGCCTGATCGAAATTGATCCGGAATCTGTTGCCTATTTAAAACAGCATTATCCGGAATTGACTGACCGGATCCACCAGCTCGATTTTTTAAAAACGGATCTGAATCAACTTATTCCAAACAGGCCCTTTGCTGTTATCGGTAATTTTCCCTATAATATTTCTTCTCAGATTCTGTTTAAAACCCTTGAAAACAAAGCGTTCATACCGGAATTTGCAGGCATGTTCCAAAAAGAGGTCGCGCAAAGGATTACAGCAGGGCCGGGCAGCAAAATTTACGGCATATTATCCGTACTCACCCAGGCCTTTTACCATGCCGAATACCTTTTTACAGTGCCTCCCGGGGTCTTTATGCCTCCACCCAAGGTAGATTCCGGGGTGATCAGACTATTGAGAAAACAAGACACATCACTGGGAGTACCTGAGGATTTCTTTTTTAAGGTAGTTAAGACTGCCTTTAACCAACGCAGAAAAACCCTGAGAAACAGCTTAAAATCTTTTGAATTAAGTGATCATCTGAAAGAAGATAGTATCTTTGCTCTGCGCCCTGAGCAGCTGTCAGTAGAAGAATTTATTGCATTAACCAAAAAAATCCAAGAAGATGGCCATCGAGATCAATGATGAATTCATCCGGCATTTAGAAATGCTTATTGAAAAAAAGGATGACCATGCAATTATTGAACTTCTTGCAGAAGAACATACTGCGGATATTGCAGAGATCATCGATGAACTCGAATTTGATGACACCACTTACTTGTTTAAACTGCTGGACAGCGAAAAAACAGCCGAAGTTTTATTGGAGCTTGACGAGTATGACCGTGCGAAAATACTCGAAATACTGTCGGCCAAGGAAATTGCCCAGAAGATCGATGAAATGGATACCGATGATGCCGCAGATATTTTGGGAGAGCTTTCTGTTGAAAGAAAATCAAAAGTACTTTCCAAAATTGAGGATGAAGAGCATGCCAAGGATATAGCTGACCTTTTACAGTACCACGAAGATACTGCGGGTGGATTAATGGCTAAAGAACTCGTGAAGGTAAATGAAAACTGGACCGTACCTACCTGTGTGCGAAAAATGCGCTCACAGGCTCAGGAAGTTACCCGTGTGCATTCGATCTATGTAGTGGATGACAACAACGTGCTCAAAGGCAGACTCTCTCTAAAGGACCTCCTCGTGGCACCGGCCTCTGCAATCATTTCGGATGTAGCCATCCCGAAAGTTGATTTTGTGAATGTAAATGAAAAATCGGACGAGGTAGCCAGAATTATGCAAAAGTATGACCTGGATGCTATACCGGTTGTTGATGATGATATGCGTTTACTTGGCAGAATTACGATTGATGATATTCTGGATGTGATCACGGAAGAAGCAGATAAAGATTACCAGTTAGCTGCCGGTTTGACAGATGACGTAGAGGCAGACGACAGCTTGTTTGACCTCACACGTGCCAGACTGCCCTGGCTGGTACTGGGCTTGTTCGGTGGTTTGACCTCGGCTTCCATCATAGGCGGCTTCGACAGTGCCCTTAATCTCTACCCCCAACTGTTTTTTTATACCCCCCTGATCGGCGCCATGGCCGGAAATGTAGGAGTACAGTCGTCAGCCATTATTGTTCAGGGTCTGGCCCGTGATAACCTGCGGGGAACAACCTTTCAAAGGCTTATCAAAGAAATCGGTCTTAGTCTGATCAATGGTATCATATTGGCAACGCTCGTATTTGCCATGGGGTTTATTGTAAATCAGGATATTAAAATCAGTTTTACGATAGCCAGCTCCCTCATTATTGTGATCATCATCTCTTCTCTGGTCGGTACTTTTGTGCCGCTCCTGCTCGAAAAAAAGGGGATTGATCCTGCAGTAGCCACAGGACCTTTTATTACGACAAGCAATGATATCTTTGGTATTTTAATCTATTTTTCAATCGCAAAGATCATCCTGGGTTTTTAAAAATAGTCCTGAGCTATGCGGTAGTATTTGCATTAGGGACATACTTTTGTACCACACCGTTTATTTCTTTCATTAAAATCCTATTTTTTCATTAATTTTGCTGATTATTCAATAAAAAAATGGCGGAAGAAGTAAAATCTTTGAATTTTATAGAACAAATCGTAGAGGAAGATCTGAAAAATGGCCTTGATACCGGCAAATTGCGTTTCAGATTCCCACCCGAACCCAACGGCTATCTGCACATAGGTCACGCTGCAGCTATTTGTCTGAATTTTGGCCTGGGTCTTACATACAATGCTCCTGTAAACCTGCGTTTTGACGATACTAACCCATCCAGGGAAGAGCAGGAATATGTCGATGCAATTAAAAAAGATATACATTGGCTCGGTTTCAGTTGGGATAAGGAATTATACGCCTCTGATTATTTTCAGCAATTGTACGATTGGGCGGTAAAACTGATCCATATGGGCAAGGCTTATGTAGATGACCAGACTTCCGAGCAAATCGCCAAACAAAAAGGAAGCCCTACCCAACCGGGAACAGATAGTCCTTACAGAAACCGGAGGGTTAAAGAAAATCTGGTTCTTTTTGAAAAAATGAAAGAAGGTGTTTTCAGTGAAGGCTCCCATGTACTTAGGGCAAAAATTGACATGGCCTCACCCAATATGCTCATGAGAGATCCGGTTATTTACCGTGTATTAAAAAAACCACATCACCGCACAGGCACCAAATGGAACATTTATCCGATGTACGACTGGGCTCATGGAGAATCAGATTATATAGAGCAGATATCACATTCTATTTGTACTTTGGAATTCAAGCACCACAGGGAGTTATATGACTGGTTTCTGGATCAGGTAATCGATCCGGACAGGGTCAGACCGAAACAGCGTGAATTTGCACGAAGAAATTTGAGCTATACCGTTATGAGCAAGCGAAAATTGCTGCAATTGGTTGAAGAAAAACTGGTTGATGGCTGGGATGACCCCAGAATGCCTACCATATCAGGTTTGCGCAGGAGAGGTTACACGCCCTTATCCATACGAAATTTCAGCGAAACGGCAGGGATCGCAAAAAGAGACAATGTAACCGACCTGGCCCTGCTTGAGTTTCAGATCAGAAATGAGCTCAACAAAACTGCCCCGCGGGTTATGGCCGTATTGAATCCTGTAAAAGTGCTGATCACAAATTATCCGGAAAACAAGGAAGAGATGCTCATCGCCGAAAACAATCCGGAAGATGAAAATGCAGGTTCAAGAGAGCTTCCGTTTTCAAGAGAACTTTATATTGAAAAAGAAGATTTCCAGGAAGTAGCGAGTAAAAATTTTTTCAGGCTAAAGTTAGATCATGAAGTGCGTTTGAAAAACGCCTATATCATAAAGGCCAATCAGGTGTTAAAAGATGAGAACGGTGAAATCGCAGAGATACACTGCACCTATGATCCGGATTCCAGAAGCGGCAGTGGCACAGAAGCCAGTACCCGCAAAGTAAAAGGAACCATTCACTGGGTCTCAGCCCCTCATGCCCTGAAAGCAGAAGTCAGGTTGTACGACAGACTGTTTACCCATGAGGCACCCGACTCCGACAAGGAAGTAGATTTTAAAACCTACCTGAATCCTGATTCCCTCAGAATAATCACAGATGCTTATGTAGAGCCGGGCTTGAAGAATGCCGGAACAGGTGACAGATTTCAGTTCCAAAGGCTGGGTTATTTTAATGTGGATGACGACAGCAGGCCGGAAAAACTGGTTTTTAACAGAACCGTTCCCCTGAAGGATACCTGGTCGAAAATAGAAGCCAAAGAATAACGGTAAACCAAAATTCTTGAAACTCGTAGAGCAAATAAAAAAACCCATACAATTTGAAATGGAAAACTTTGAGGAGAAATTCAAAGATTCCATGGTTTCAAAAGTTCCCTTACTCAACAGGATCACCCATTATATTGTGAGAAGGAAAGGAAAACAAATGAGACCCATGTTTGTTTTTTTAGTTGCAAAAATGGTTTCCAATGGCGATTTTAAAGAACGAACCTACCGCGGAGCATCGGTCATCGAATTGATACATACAGCAACGCTGGTTCACGATGATGTGGTGGACGACAGCAATATGCGAAGGGATTTCTTCTCCCTGAATGCATTGTGGAAGAACAAGATCGCGGTACTGGTAGGTGATTATTTGCTTTCGAAAGGATTGTTGCTTTCTATTGACAATGGAGATTTTGATATCCTGCGGCATATTTCTGTTGCCGTAAAAGAGATGAGCGAAGGCGAACTGCTTCAGATAGAAAAAGCCAGGTTGCTCGACATTACAGAAGAGGTTTATTTTGAGATCATCAGGCAAAAAACAGCAACCCTCATTGCTGCCTGTACAGCAATTGGTGCTGCCTCGGTCGATGCCAGCGAAGACGATATAAGAAAAATGCACAAGTTTGGGGAGCTGATAGGCATCGCTTTTCAGATCAAGGATGACTTGTTCGACTATTCTGAAGCGAAGATCGGAAAACCGACAGGCATTGACATCAAGGAGAAAAAAATGACCTTACCGCTTATTTACACACTGAATCACTGCAGTAAGGAAGAAAAAAAATGGCTGATCAACTCTGTTAAAAACCACAATAAGGACAAAAAAAGGGTTAAGGAGGTGATCGAATTTGTCAAAAAAAACCAGGGAATAGAATACACATCAGCAAAAATGAAGGAGTACCACGAAAAAGCCCTGACCATCCTGAACGAATACCCGGATTCGCCCTATAAGGAATCCTTGACTTTAATGGTAAACTACGTAATCGAAAGAGAGATTTAATTCATTTTTTCCAGAGCAAGCAGTTCTTCCAAAAAGTCCCTTTCATTACTCATTCTGGGAATCTTATGCTGCCCTCCCAATTTGTTATGCTCCTTTAACCACCGGTAAAAAAGACCATTTTTTGCCACATGCAGAATCGGTTTTGTAAGCGTCATGTCATGGTATCTCTTGGCTTCGTAATCGGAATTAAGGAATTTTAAAGCGTCATCCAAATAATCCCGAAACTCATCGATATCTGTAGGTGCCTGGTTAAATTCTATGATCCATTCATGCGAACCCTTCCTTTTTCCGTCCATGAAAACCGGAGCAACGGTATACTCTGTCAAAGTAGATCTTGTTTTTTCACAAGCCCTTTTCAAGGCTTCTTCTGCATTTTCCACAACCAGTTCTTCTCCGAATACATTGATGAAATGTTTGGTCCTGCCTGTGATCTTGATGCGATACGGCTTTAAGGAAGTAAACTTAATGGTATCACCGATCAGATACCTCCACAAACCGGCATTGGTTGTAATGATCAGTGCGTAATTCTCATCGAGTTTCACCTCACTTAAAGGTATGGCTATCGATTCTTCTCCCTTAAACCGGTTCATGGGAATAAATTCATAGTAGATCCCGTAATCAAGCATCAGCAAGAGTTCATTTGAGTCATTTCTGTCCTGAATGGCAAAAAAACCTTCGGAGGCATTATAGGTTTCATAATACCTGAAATTTTCCTTGGGAATAAGAGCCTTGTATTGCTCCCTGTATGGATTGAAATTTACACCTCCGTGAAAATATACCTCCAGATTTGGCCAAACCTCAAGAATATGGCTCTTTCCGGTTTTTTCCAAAACTTTCTGAAGCAAAACAAGCATCCAGGAAGGCACACCTACCAAACTGGTGATATCCTCATTAACAGTCTCCCTGATTATGGCTTCCATTTTTGATTCCCATTCACCCATCAGGGCTGTTTTCTGACTGGGCGAACTGCTCAAATCCGCCCAAAAGGGAAGGTTTTCGATAATGATGGCCGAGAGATCACCAAAAAAAGTATCGTTGTTTTCGTACACGGCACTGCTGCCGCCGAGGCGCAAACCCTTGCCATTGAATAATTCCGTACCCTCATTGTTGTTGAGGTACAAACAGAGCATATCCTTACCGGCCTTAAAATGACAATCTTCCAAAGCTTCACTGCTGATGGGCAGAAATTTGCTTTTGGCGTTGGTAGTACCGCTCGATTTCGCAAACCACTGTATGCGTGAAGGCCAAAAAATATTTTGCTCGCCTTTTCGTGCCCTTTCGATCATGGGCTCAATGGATTCATACCTTTGTATCGGCACCCGATCTGCAAAAGCACGGTAGCTCTTAATGCTGTCAAAATCGTATTTCAAACCTATTTCCGTGTGTTTGGCAGCTGAGAGCAGGTTGTACAAAACCTCTTCCTGGGCCTCAATGGGAAAGTCGATAAACATTTCCATCTGATACTTGCGTTTTTTGAGTATCCAGGAAAGAACCGTATTAAACAAAGGGATCTGCATAGGGGGAAATACCGTTTTTTGTTTTATCTTAGCCGTAAAAATACGGCAAATATTTTGTCATTTTCAATAAAAAAGTCAAATAAAACAAAAGTTTAATTATGGCAAAAGTGGGCATTATTATGGGAAGCAGCTCAGACCTGACGGTTATGCAGGAAGCAATTGATGTCCTTCACAGTTTCGGGATTGAAACAGAAGTCGATATCGTTTCTGCTCACAGAACCCCCGAAAAATTATTTGACTTCGCAACCCATGCTCATTTGAGGGGCTTCAACGTGATCATCGCCGGGGCCGGCGGTGCAGCACACCTGCCAGGAATGGTGGCATCGATGAGCCCGCTGCCTGTAATCGGTGTACCGGTAAAATCAAGAAATTCCATCGACGGATGGGATTCAGTACTTTCCATACTTCAGATGCCTGCAGGGGTACCTGTGGCTACGGTGGCACTGGATGGCGCTAAAAATGCAGGGATACTGGCAGCCCAGATCCTTGGCACCCATGACCGGCCTTTATTGAATAAGATACTCTCCTTTAAAGAGGATCTGAAAAACAAAGTACTGGAAGCTTCAAAAAATCTAAAAAAATAAAGCCCCTTTTTTTGAAAATATTTTAACCATCGCTATGGACAATCCGCTATTACAGGCATTCGATACGCCTTTTGAGACAGCTCCCTTTTCTAAAATAAAACCTGAGCATTTTCTGCCTGCCTTTGAAAAGGCGATCGCTATGGCCAAAGAAGAGGTTGATGAAATCGCCGGCAACAAAGCTGTTCCTGATTTCAATAACACCATTGAGGCCCTGGATTTCATGGGAGAAAAACTAGACAGGATCTCCAATATTTTTTTCAATCTCAATTCGGCTGAAACCAGCGATGAAATACAGAATATAGCACAGACAGTCTCACCCCTGCTCTCTGAATTTTCCAATGATGTCCTTTTAAATCAGGCCCTGTACACGCGCATTAAAAAGGTTTTTGACAGCAAAGATCAATTACAGCTCTCTGCCGAACAAGAAACCCTGCTCGAAAAAAAATACAAGGGATTTACCAGAAATGGTGCCAATCTGAATGAAGCCGACAAGATAAAACTGCGGGAAATCGACAAAAAGCTTTCGAAATTGAGTTTGCAGTTCGGGGAACATGTACTCGCCGAAAGCAATGCATATAAACTCCATGTCCTTGATGAAAACGATCTGATAGGATTGCCCGAAGGAGCCAAAGAAGCAGCTCGCATGCTGGCGCGGGAACAAGGCAGTGAGGGCTGGGTATTTACTTTGGATTTTCCGAGTTATGTGCCCTTTATGACCTATATAGAAAACCGTGAACTCAGGGAAAGGATGGCAAAGGAGTTTGGTAAAAGAGGTTTTCAAAACAATGAAAATGACAACAGGCAAATCGTGCTGGAGATCGCTATGCTGAGAAAGGAACGAGCCAATTTACTGGCTTATAATTCTCATGCGGATTTTGTGCTGGAGGAAAGAATGGCTGAAAAACCAAAAAAAGTGCTGAACTTTTTGAATGAAATGCTTTCAAAGGCCAAACCTGCCGCCGAAAAAGAATTCAAACAACTGGAAGAACTTGCAAAAAGTGATGGCATTACAACACTTCAAAAATGGGATGGCTCCTATTACGGTGAAAAACTCAAAAAACAACTTTTCGACCTCGAAGAGGAAGCGCTAAAGCCCTATTTTAAGCTGGAAAATGTTGTACAAGGCGTGTTTGAAATTGCAAATAAATTATACGACCTGCAATTTGAGGAAGTACAAAACATAGACAAATACCATGCAGATGTAAGCACCTACCGGGTAACTTCTGCCGATAAAGAACTGGTCGCTATTTTTTATACAGACTTCTTTCCCAGGAAAGGAAAACGAAACGGCGCCTGGATGACTTCTTTTAAAAATCAGTGGAAAAAAGAGGGAGAAAATTCGCGTCCGCACATATCCATTGTGTGCAACTTTACCAAACCTACAGAAACGAAGCCCTCGCTTTTGACCTTTAATGAAGTAACCACCCTGTTTCACGAATTTGGCCATGCCCTGCACGGGATGTTGGCGAACACAACCTACCCAAGTCTCTCAGGCACGAGTGTGTACTGGGATTTTGTAGAACTCCCCTCCCAGATATTTGAAAACTGGTGTTATGAGGAAGAGGCACTCAAACTGTTTGGCAGACATTACCTTACCGGAGAACTAATTCCCATGGACCTGGTAAAAAAGATCAAGGATTCTTCGAACTTTCTGGAAGGTCTGGCCACACTCCGGCAGCTGAGCTTTGGTTTTCTGGATATGGCCTGGCATTATTCCGATTGTTCAGCAGTAACCGATGTGAAAGCCTATGAAAACCAGGCCTTTGAAGGCACAAAGATCTACCCCGACGTGGCAGAAAATTGCATGAGCACAGCCTTTTCCCATATTTTTCAGGGCGGCTATTCATCGGGCTATTACAGTTATAAATGGGCAGAAGTGCTCGATGCCGACGCTTTTGAAGCATTTAAGGAAACGGGTATCTTTAATAAAGAAACTGCCCGGAAATTCAAGACCTGCATACTCAGCAAGGGCGGAACAGAAAAACCTATGGACCTATATGTGCAGTTCAGGGGAAAAGAGCCCGGTGCCGATGCCCTTTTAAAAAGAGCGGGCTTACTGTTAAGCTAAATCGCGCCAGATAATAAAATAGTATTATTTTTGCTCTCCATTTAATTTGACCCAAATGAAAAAATACGATGTCATAGTGATCGGTTCCGGACCCGGAGGTTATGTTGCCGCGATCAGATGTGCCCAGCTGGGGCTTAAAACGGCTATCATTGAAAAGTACAAAACCCTGGGTGGTACCTGTTTGAACGTTGGTTGCATACCCTCAAAAGCCCTGCTTGATTCTTCCCACCATTACCACGATGCAGTACATCATTTTGAAAAACACGGGATCGAATCCGCGGAAATCAAAGTGAACTTCAAAAAAATGATCGACCGAAAGAATGAAGTAGTATCACAAACATCTGGCGGGATCAATTACCTGATGGACAAAAATAAAATTGACACCTATTTTGGAATCGGTTCCTTTCAGGATACCACACATATCCTGGTAACAAAAGACAGTGGAGAAACAGAAACACTGGAAGCAAAAAATGTGATCATCGCAACCGGTTCAAAACCTGCGAGTCTGCCTTTTATTAAAATTGATAAAAAAAGGATCATCACCTCAACCGAAGCACTCAGCCTGACTGAAATTCCAAAACACCTGCTGGTGATCGGCGGAGGGGTTATCGGACTGGAACTCGGACAGGTATACAGCAGACTTGGTTCTGAAGTATCCGTGATCGAGTACATGCCTACCATTGTTCCGACCATGGATAGCACTTTGTCAAAAGAACTTCAGAAATCGCTGAAAAAACAGGGAATAAAATTCTTTACCGAACATCAGGTGAGTTCTGTGATTTCAAACGAAAAGGAAGTTTTGGTATCCGCAAAAGACAAGAAAGGAGAAATCGTTGAATTTAAAGGTGATTACTGCCTGGTGGCTGTTGGAAGAAAGCCCTATACCGAAGGGCTGGGCCTGGAAAAAGCCGGTGTGAAATTAACAGAGCGCGGGCAGATAGAAACCAACCAGCACTTACAAACCAATATAAGTACAATATATGCCATTGGCGATGTGGTAAAAGGAGCCATGCTCGCCCACAAAGCTGAGGAAGAAGGAACCCTGGTTGCCGAGCTCATTGCCGGACAGCATCCCCATATTGATTATAACCTAATTCCCGGTGTGGTTTACACCTGGCCCGAAGTAGCTGCCGTTGGTAAAACCGAAGAACAATTACAGGCGGAGGGTGTCGCCTATAAATCGGGCAGTTTTCCGATGCGCGCACTGGGAAGATCCAGGGCCAGCATGGACCTCGACGGACTCGTTAAAGTACTTGCTGATGCAAAGACCGATGAGATCCTGGGAGTACATATAATAGGAGCCAGAGCTGCCGACCTCATCGCAGAGGCGGTTGTAGCCATGGAATTCAGGGCTTCAAGCGAAGATGTGGCCCGGATTTCACACGCCCATCCAACATTTACTGAAGCCATCAAAGAGGCTTGTCTGGCAGTTGATGGCAGGGCCTTGCATATCTGAAAAATTCATCATGAATTCATGAGATGGTTATTGAAAGTTTTTGACTAATTTTCGGTAACCATTTTTTTATAAGTTGCGTACAGAAAAACACATATTCCTTTCGGAACCTGAAAATTTCAGAGAGAAATTACTCAGCTGGGTACAACACAAGGATATTTACGTTTGGCTTGATTCCAATGAGGATCTTGGCAAAGGACTATACGGTAGTTATGGGTCAGTACTGGCGCTGGATGCGGAATCAGAACTGACCAGTTCCTATAAAAATGCATTTAAAAAATTAAAGGATTACAGAAATTTTGTAAAAGATTACGTGTTTGGATATTTTGGATACGACCTGAAAAATGAAATAGAAAATTTAAAATCCAATAATTTTGACGGCATAGGCTTTGAGGACCTCTATTTTTTTCAGCCAAAAAAATTATTTTTCTTCAAAGAGGAAGGGCTTACCCTTTCTTATCTTTCTTCCTGTAAAAAAGAAATGGATAAGGATATTGAGGAAATACTGAAAGATGTTACGGGAGAAATCATTTCATCAAATAAGGTCCATATTAAGCAAAGGAGCTCTGAAGAAAAATATGCAGTGAAACACGACAAAATTCAGGCACATATTCACCGGGGCGATATTTATGAAATGAACTTTTGCATGGAATTTTATGCAGAGGATGCACTTATCAATCCCCTGGCCGTATATCAAAAACTCAACAATATTACGGGTTCTCCCTTCGCTACTTTTTTAAAGGTACACGATAAATACCTGCTGTCCGGGTCACCTGAACGGTTTGTGAAAAAGGCAGGAAATAAGGTAATTTCCCAGCCCATCAAAGGAACTGCCCGAAGATCTGCTATTCAGGATGAGGATGATCTGATGAGGAACAAACTGCTCAATGATCCCAAAGAAAGATCAGAGAACATCATGATCGTGGATCTGGTTCGCAATGATCTCTCAAAAACGGCCATAAAAGGAAGCGTTAAAGTCGAAGAATTATGCGGGGTGTATACCTTTAAACAAGTGCATCAACTGGTTTCAACGGTAGTTTCTGAAGTAAGTCCTGAAACAAATGTGGTGGACATCATCCGATCGCTGTTCCCGATGGGTAGCATGACGGGCGCTCCAAAAATTTCGGCCATGGAAATCATTGAAGAGCTGGAAGAGACCAAACGCGGATTGTACTCAGGTGCGGTAGGTTATTTTACGCCGGATAATGATTTTGATTTCAATGTTGTGATCAGAAGTATACTGTACAATGCAACGGAACGATATGTTTCCTTTTCTGTAGGTGGTGCCATAACGGCTCTTTCCAAAAAAGAAAATGAATACAGGGAATGCCAGCTAAAAGCAGCGGCTATGACAATGGCATTACAAAACAAATAAAGCCTGAAGGCTTTCATTACCCGCTCATTTACTCAAATCATCTACTCCGGCTGTCATCAGCATAAAATTGTGCAGATCCGTGTTTTTGACAAAAGCTGTCAGATTTTCGCTTCCGGGTCCGTACATGGCCAGTTCAACAAAATCTGCCGAATGGTTATCGCCGATCCAGCCCACACTGGTATATTTTTTTTGAATTTCAGAAAGCAATTTGAAGGGCAATTGCTTGTAGTTATACAATGCGTCCTCCTTTTTTTCCAGGACGCGATAGTATTTTAAAATGTCCTCAGCTTCTTCATTGCTTATTTTGTAGGCATTTGCGTAATCTATTCTTTTAATTACCTGATCTGCCGTATCATTTGGACTTATTTCATTCAGTATCCACTCGTTGGTATGCTTAAAATTCTGAATCCGGTCAAAATTGGTATTGACTTCTTTTCCATAAAGGAGTCCGGGATTTGAATTGCCATGATCTGTAGTAAGGATCACCAGGGTTTCTTTGTTTTGGTCGGCAAAATCAATGGCTACCTTTACGCATTCATCAAATGCAATCTGATCGAAAATCACCCCGCCCACATCATTGGCATGTGCCGCCCAATCCACCTTTCCTCCTTCAACCTGCATGACAAAGCCGGCAGGATGGTCTTTCATGTTATCGATGGCTTTGGCTGTCATTTCTGCCAGGGTAGGCACCTTGTTCATCAATTCCACTGAAGATTTTTGATCCAGCGCATAAGGCAAACCCCCTTCATGGAAAACTCCCAGCAAGGGTTTTTTGTTCTTTGTTTTCATAAGGTCGGTTCTGTTTTGAACCACCTCATAGCCTCTTTGCACAAAACCTGAATACATGTCCTTACTGTCTTTTCTTTTTGCAGCACTGAAAACTTCATGTCCCCCTCCCAGCAAGACATCAAAATTTTGTTCGAGATACATTTCAGCTATGCTCTCCATACTTCCCCGGCTGTTTGAATTGATCAGAAAACCTGCCGGTGTGGCGTGGGTAATTTGAACGGTAGTTACGCAACCTACTTTTTTACCCGCCTTTTTAAATTTCTGTAAAATAGGTGTAAAGGGTTCTTCTTTGCGACCCATATTGAGTTTACCGTTATCTACTCTGTATCCACAACCCCATGAAGAACTTGCTGCGGCAGAATCGGTTACTATAGATGAGGCCGACGCCATGTCCATCAAAGCCCGGCTGACCTTGTTTTCACGGTATAGATTTAACCAGTTTGACCCTTTTCCAGTAGCGCGGAATAATTGCATATCTGCCATATTCAGCGTACCGCTGCTCATACCGTCGCTAACTAAAAAGATGATATTCTTTACCTTGCTCCTGAATGATTTCTTGTCCAAACCTGATTCTTGAGAAAATAAATCCAAAGGAGTTAATACGGTTGCTCCAACTCCAAATAAGCCAATCCTAAAAAAATTACGTCTTTTCATCCAAAAAAAATTTAATACGGAATTCCGATTCTCAACAAAAATAGAATTTATTTCTATTGCTACTGATGCGGTCAGTTAGTTAATCCCAAAAGTTGTTCATAAGTCATAAACAGGCAGCTGCTTATCATGCCTTTTTTACTTACCGATACCGAATTCATCCATGCCTCCGGGGAACAATCCAAAACATTTTTGGCGCTGATGTAATTTTTAACTATGTTTGAAAAATAAGAACAGCCCCGGAATGCTTTCAAAGATAAACCCCGGAGGTTCACAAGCTTTCTTTAGATCATAAAAAACTGTTGAATTTGATTCCAATGAAAAAACTTTTTTTACTACTCCAGCTATTTAGTATCCATTTGGCCTTTTCCCAATATAGTGGTTATACAGATCAGATCAGTGCCTCAGCCGATAAAATTGAGCCAAAAGTAATACAATGGCGTCAGGACTTTCATCAAAATCCGGAATTGGGAAACAGAGAAACCAGGACAGCAGGTATCGTTGCCAAACACCTCAAATCATTGGGTATGGAAGTGAAAACCGGCGTGGCGGTAACAGGTGTTGTAGGTATCTTAAGAGGTGCTAAGCCCGGGCCTGTTGTAGCCTTAAGGGCAGATATGGATGCCCTGCCGGTAACGGAAAAAAATAACCTGCCCTATGCCTCAAAAGTAAAAACGACCTATAACGGAAGGGAAACCGGAGTGATGCATGCCTGCGGACATGACGGGCATACGGCTATCCTGATGGGGGTTGCAGAAATATTATCGGGGATGAAAAAAGAGCTGAGCGGAACCTTGGTTTTTATCTTCCAGCCTGCTGAAGAAGGTCCGCCTGTGGGTGAAGAAGGCGGTGCGTACCTCATGGTCAAGGAGGGTGTGCTGGATAACCCAAAAGTGGATGTTATTTTTGGCTTGCATCTGAATGCCCAGACAGAAGTTGGTAAAATCAAATACCGCCCCGGTGGCATCATGGCAGGTTCCTGCGACTTAAAAATTACAGTAAAGGGTAAGCCCAGCCACGGAGCAGCACCCTGGCTTTCTGTTGATCCAATTGTTGTTGCTGCTCAAATCATTAACAACCTTCAAACCATAGTGAGTCGTAATGTGGATATAACCCAAAACCCGGCAGTCGTTACCATCGGCTCCATACAGGGTGGTAATCGCGTGAATATCATTTCTGAACAGGTTGAAATGACAGGTACGATCAGGACATTGAGCAATGCCGACGAAACGATGGTGTTAAGGCGTGTTCGGGAGATCGCAGAAAAAACAGCTGAAGCGGCAGGAGCAACTGCTGTAGTTGAGTTGCCCTTAACCAGACTCCTGCCTGTAAACTTTAATAATTTGGATCTCACGAATCAGATGTTGCCCACCTTACAAAAATCTGCCGGTATAGAAAATGTATTGGTTATGCCTCCCATGACCGGTGCGGAAGATTTTGCATTCTTTGCCCAGAAAGTACCCGGTTTGTTTTTCTTTGTAGGTGGTTTGCCCAAAGGAAGCGATCCAAAAACATCCGGGCCCCATCATACTCCGGAATTTATGATAGACGACAGCGCATTCAAAACAGGTGTAGCGGCCATGTGCAATCTCGTATTGGACTATATGGATATGAATAAGAAATAGTCGGACTTTCAAATTAGGGGCCTCATTTGCCTATTGGCAGATCAGAAACAAACCCATATTCCAATATCAAAAAAGAGTTGAATTTACAGAAAATATGAAAATAAAAATAGCATTATTCGTCCTTACCGCAGGTCTGCTGTCCTGTAACAATCAAAAGACAGAAACCCCACAAAAAGAGGAGGTATTTTCCGTAGTAGGCAGCTGGAAGCTTCTTTCCGGCACACTTATAGAAAAAGGCGACACGGTGGTGACTGATTACACAAAAAATATTTCCTTTATCAAGATCATCAATGAGACCCATTTTGCTTTTCTTCAGCATGACTTGAACAAAGGTCAGGATTCAGCCGCTTCCTTTTCAGCCGGTGGCGGATCTTATACCATCAAAGACAGTTTGTACACCGAACACCTGGAATACTGTACGGCCAGAAACTGGGAGGGTCATGATTTTAGTTTTACCATGACGATCAAAGGGGATACGCTTATTCAAAGCGGCGTTGAAGTCATTGAAAGTGAAGGTGTAAACAGAAAAAATACCGAAAAGTATATCCGGATTAAAAAATAGCCGGCCTGAGTCTGCATATCCCGGAAATATAAATCCGCAGGGCTGTTTTAATATGAAATTGTTCTTATTAAAAATACACTTTCGTTTTGTAAAAACTCCCGAACACTTTATATTTACTGAATTAAATGCTCTATGACCCGGATCATTTTTTTATTATTAAACCATGTCTAAAATCATATTAAATAAAACCCGCAACTATGAAAAAGATCGTTTTGATTCTTTTGGTAATTACCAGTTTAACTGCACAGGCCCAAACAAAAATGCTTGAAAAAGTGACGCAAAAGGGGAGCGAAATTGTGATCCCCTATGAAAAATATGTCCTGCCCAATGGGTTGACAGTAATTGTTCACGAAGACCACAGTGATCCTGTTGTGCATGTGGACGTTACCTACCATGTAGGGTCTGCGAGAGAAGAGATTGGAAAATCAGGTTTTGCGCATTTTTTTGAACACATGATGTTTCAGGGTAGTGACCATGTAGGTGATGAGCAACATTTTAAGATCGTGACTGAATCTGGTGGGACATTAAACGGATCAACAAACCGCGACCGCACAAATTATTACCAGACCGTTCCCAGCAACCAGCTCGAAAAAATGCTGTGGCTTGAAGCCGACCGCATGGGTTTTTTACTGGATGCCGTTACACAGAAAAAATTTGAAATTCAGCGCGAAACAGTAAAAAATGAACGCGGACAAAATTATGACAACAGGCCTTACGGACTTGCCGGTGAAATGACCGCAAAAAATCTGTATCCATACGGACATCCATACTCCTGGCTGACCATTGGGTATATCGAGGATCTGAACCGTGTTGATGTAGACGACCTGAAGAACTTTTTCCTGCGCTGGTACGGTCCGAATAACGCAACCCTGACGGTAGGTGGTGATGTAAACCCTGCTGAGGTAATAAAACTGGCTGAAAAATATTTTGGGTCCATACCTGCCGGTCCGGAAGTAAAAAATATGAAGTTGCCGGCTCCTGCATTGGAAAAAGACCGTTACGTGACCCTCGTTGACAATTATGCCAAGCTTCCACAGCTCACCATAACCTACCCTACCGTACCGAGCTATCATCCTGATGAAGCTCCTTTGGCCTGCCTGGCTCAGGTACTGGGGCAGGGAAAAAATTCTGTGTTCTACCAGGAGATCACCAAAGGTCAGAAGGCTTTGAGTGTAAGTGCTTTCAATCGCGGAAGTGAATTGTCAGGTGAATTTTTCGTGAGCATTTCGCCCGTTCCGGGCACTTCACTGTCAGACTCTAAAAAGCTGATCGACGAGGCCATCAAAGTTTTTGAACTTCGGGGTGTAACCGATGAAGATATTGAAAAATTCAGAGGGGGTTTTGAATCGCAGTACATCAACCGGCTGCAAAGTGTAAGCGGAAAAGTTTCTCAGCTTGCTGCTTATCAGACATATACCGGAAATCCCAATATGATTGGACAAGAACTGGCCAGGTATACCAGTGTAAAAAAAGAAGATGTGCTCAGGGTTTATGATCAGTATCTCAAAGGAAAACCGGCGGTAGTTTTAAGTATAGTTACCAAAGAACAGCCCGAAAATATTGCAGGTGCCGAAAATTACAAGATCAATTCCGATAAATACAAGGCCCCGGACTATGGCTATAAGGGACTTAATTACAACAAGGCCGCAGATTCCTTTGACCGGAACCAGATGCCTGTAAGCGGAATCAACCCGGTGGTAAAAGTTCCTGAATTCTGGATAAAAGATCTAGACAATGGCATAAAAGCAATTGGGACCCGAACCACCGAACTTCCAATTGTAACCTTAACGCTGACTATACCCGGAGGTCACCTGTTACAAGCAAGAGACACATCTAAAGTCGGTTTGGCAAAGATGTTTGCTGCCATGATGAATGAAGACACACAAAATTATTCAGCCGAACAAATGCAAGCCGAACTTCAGAAACTGGGTTCCAGTATGTCTGTTTATAGCGGATTTGATGGTATCACCCTGAGGTTGCAATCGCTGACCAGGAATCTGGACAAAAGTTTGAAGCTCTTTGAAGAGCAACTGCTTCGACCCAAATTTACGGAAGAGGCTTTCAGCCGCATTCAGAAACAATCCGTTGAAGGATTTAAGCAGAGAAAATCTCAACCTGCGTCAATTGCCGATGAAGTATTTCCGTTGATAAATTATGGCACAACCATATTTGGTTCCAGCCAAAATGGAACTGAATATACTGTAAAAAATCTCAGTCTGAAAAACGTAGAAGATTATTACAACAACTATATGACTTCAAGAAATGCAAAACTTGTTGTTGTTGGTGATGTTACTGAAAATGACATTTTAGGTAAGCTCGGATTTTTGAGCAAACTGCCGAACAAAGAAGTAAAACTGCCGGCTACTCCTGCTTTCCCAAAAGCTGATAAAACAAAAGTTTATGTCATAGATATTCCAAAAGCCGCCCAGACAGAATTCCGGGTAGGCGCTATAAAAGATCTGAAATACGATGCAACCGGAGAATACTACCGGGCTACACTTGCAAACTACCCCCTGGGTGGCAATTTCAACAGCCGTGTCAATTTGAACCTTCGGGAAGACAAGGGCTGGACCTATGGCGCACGATCCGGCTTTTCTGCTGATAAATACACCGGCTATTTTGCATTTAGTTCCGGTATTCGTGCGGATGTCACTGATAAAGCTCTGACAGAAGTGATGAATGAGATGACAAATTACGCAGCACAGGGCATCACCCAGGAAGAAATTGCATTTATGCAAAGTTCTCTTGGTCAGCGCGATGCTTTGATGTATGAAACAGGAATACAGAAGGCTGGCTTTCTCGACCGTATTCTGGAATATAACCTGCCCGCCAATTTTGTGGATGAACAAAACAAGATTTTGGCAAACATAAAGAAGGCAGACATTGATAAATCAGTAAGGAAATGGATGAATCCGGAAACCATAAATATTTTACTGGTTGGTGACAAGAACAAGATCATGCCCGGGCTGTCAAATCTGGGTTATGACATCATTGAGCTGGATGTTAACGGGAATACCCTTTCGGTTAAATGATTGCTGCATAAAGGATCCGAAGGTTTGTACGGTTATTGGATTTACTCAGATATGGATGCTGAATAGCTGAACTCTTTCCGGACTGGCAAGCGAATTTCTTTCCTCACAAGTCCCTGAGTTAAGAAATTCAATTATCGGAAATGATGAAATAAACAAGCACACCTTGAGAGTATATAATTAATAAAGTTTCATATGTAAATACTTATTGTGAAATGAAAAAGATATTTCGTATTGCCATTTTGATGATGTTTATCTCTATGCCTGTGTTTGGGCAGGATACAGACGCAGGTAACTGGTTTCTGTATTTTGGCAATCAGAAAATAAATGACAAATGGAACTGGCACAATGAGGTGCAGTACAGAAACTACAATTTTGCCGGAGACCTGCAGCAGTTACTTTTAAGAACCGGCTTTGGCTATAATCTTACAGAAAACAACAACAATATCTTGTTGGGCTATGCTTTTATCCGTTCTGAGAACTATATACCTGGTACTGACGAAAAAAATGGCCTTAATGAGAACAGAATTTATCAGCAGTTCATTACCAGACAAAATTTTGGAAGGTTCTTTATCCAGCACAGATACAGGATCGAGGAACGTTTTTTACCGGACGATTTTCAAATGCGTTTTAGGTATTTCTTAAGTCTGAATATTCCGCTTAACAAAAAAGGCATGGTTGATAAAGCTCTTTATCTTTCTGCTTATGATGAAATATTCCTGAATGCTGAAAGTCCGGTTTTTGACCGAAACAGACTTTACGGAGGTTTGGGCTATGTCATCAATAAGAATTTCAGGATAGAAGTCGGTTTTATGGCACAGACCACAGAAAACAGCAACCGGAATCAATTTCAGTTCATCTTGTTTAACAACATCCCTTTTAAAAACAAATAGTTAATATCTATTCTTAAAAAACAAAATGCCCTAAGAACCGCTGTAAAAAATTATAATCATTTTTGTAGCGATCACCATCGGTCATTAAAAATTTCTTTATGACAGAAAACAACAAAATATCCTTTCAATTCATCAGTGAACCAACCGATGTGAATTTCGGGGGAAAAGTGCATGGTGGTATTGTTATGAAATGGATAGACCAGACTGCCTATACCTGCGCAAGGAACTGGGCAGAAACCTATTGCGTAACTGTTTATGTAGGAGGAATCCGGTTTTACAAGCCGATCAGCATAGGCGAGGTGATTAAGATCAATGCCTATGTTATCTATACTGGAAATACAAGTATACACATAGCTGTGGATGTTTATTCCAGAAATTTCGGTCAGAAAGAATTTGAAAAGAAAACCCATTGCGTCATCGTTTTTGTCTCTGTTGACGAAAAAGGAAGTCCCGTAAAAGTGAAAAAGTGGATTCCGGCCAGTGAACACGAAAAACAGCTCGAGGCCTATGCAGTAAAGCTGAATCAAATGAGAGAAAAGATCAGTAAAGAGATGAAACCATTTATCGAAGGAAGATCTGATGAATAAAAATGTGGATTCAAGGATTTTGACAGATGAAAAAATATGCCCATTTTGAAACGGAAAGATTGGTCTTACAACCTACAACAGAGGAAGATGCCGGGTTCATACTTGAGCTCCTGAATTCTCCGAAATGGCTCGCATATATTGGTGACAGAAATGTGCATACCGAAGAAGACGCTATCCAATATATAAAGAACAAAATAAGCCCACAACTTGAAAAGCTCGGCTTTTCAAATTATACCCTTATCAGAAAGACTGACGGAGTTAAGATCGGCTCCTGTGGCCTGTATGACCGCGAAGGACTGGAAGGCATAGATATCGGCTTTGCTCTGTTGCCAGCCTATGAAGGCATGGGTTATGGTTTTGAAAGTGCCTCAAAGGTTTTAGAAATTGGCAAAACTGAATTTAACATTGAAATGATCAGTGCCATAACTACCAAGAACAACCTTGCCTCGCAGAGGTTAATTGAAAAACTGGGACTCAGGTATATCCAAACAATACGAATTCCGAATGACGAAGAAGAGTTGCTGCTCTATCGGATCGAATATTGAAAAAATAACTTTTTCAATATTACGATTGACTAGAATGGTATGGAAAAGCTATTTCATGCTCAATTATTGATTTGCCATTTCTGATTGCAGGTTGATTAGGGGTTGTTGTGAAACACTGATAAAGTCACTGCCCGGACGATCTAGAATAACGATCAGGATTACGACCAGGGAAAATGAAATGGCCAGAACAGGAATGGTATATGACCTCCTGGATCCTGCTATCGCTGTTTGGTATCCTACGGTCACCATACTAAAACCGATAAGTAAGTACAGCGTTATCCAGATTGTTGAAGGAATTCTTGTCTGAAGCCCGACAGAGACCCTGAGCGCATTGTAATTAATCACCTCGTTTACAGATTCTATATAAAGCGCTGCAACATCTGAATTCATGTCTTTTCTGGCGTTCTCTACAGCCATTTTCCATAGATCCCTTTGAATAACTGAAGAGCGCTTCATTACTTTTTGAACTTCATCCAATTTATTTGACTGAACTGCGGCAATCCTGATATCTACATATTCTTTCAGCAACTTTTTTGCCACTTTCTGATCTGCTTCCGGCAGAAATTCCGCTCTTGACCAGGCATCCCTGATCACATTGGCTTCTTCCCTGGTAAGTTCCCTTCTTGTATCAAACCGGTTGGTCACAATACCAAAAGTAAAGGCCAAAATAAATGCGAGTAAACCAAGTACGGTGGCCGAAATGGCTGAAGCCGGTGATTCTTTCTCAGCATCCGATTTATTTCTAATGGTGTATCCAATTTTGAAACCCAGATAGATCACCAAAACGATATACAGGCTTGTCAATGCTAAAATAGCCCAAAGAGGAAGATTATCTACATTCATTTTACATAATATTTATGGCCTTAAGGCATTAATTTTTCCTGAAGCGTTTTTTGCGTTTGGGCTGGCCATACCATCCAAACAAAAATAGAAATAAGTGAGGGTATAATTCTGTACATGAGTTTATGAATTTAAAATTCACACCTAAAGATAATCAAACTTTTTTGCAGGACATCAAAACAGCCCTCAGTACCGAGCTTGAAAAAATAAAAAAACACACGACCTTCAGGTTGCTGCTCTGGTCGGCGACCAAGGTATTCATTAATTGATCATGAATTTCACATTGACTTCCGATTCCACCTTTATTTTGCTGAATTCAACATCAAGGGGTTTAAATTCACTTTTGGGAGCAGCTGCATAGCCTCTTACTACCACCTGATCTGCCATGTTTTCATAGGTATTCATGAAATAGGTATCGGTGATATGAATTGCAGAACCAACTTTCTGTCCCAATGGCTTGGTGAGATATTCCGCCTGCTTTTTGGCTTTTGTAATAGCCCTGGACTTTAAAACAAGTTGCAGATTTTCCATTTTCGTATATCTGGTTCTTTCTATTTCAACGTTCGAAATACCAATCTTTTCCATCTCCATCATTACCTTGCCAACAGTTTGGGCATCATAAACCTTTAAAGAATACAATTTGTCTTTCAGTATATCCTGTTGTTTAAACACATATTTTTTGAAATTACTCGAAACATCAGACAAGCTGAGCTGTTCATCGAGTTTTATTCCCATCGATTTGAGCTTATCGGCCATTCTGTTTTCCAGTTCTTCTACGGATATCTTGCCTTTGGTATCTTTTTCAGCAACCAGTATAGACAAGATGATCTCATCAGGAACTACCAGTGTATCCACCCTGGCTGAAGTCTCCAGATAAGGCTGATCAATAAAATTTTTATTTTGCGAATGAGCTGCCAGGGCAAAGATAAACAACATAAAAAGCATGATTTTTTTCATAAGGATTCGTTTTATTTAGACATTGAAATATATACAATAATTTTGCCAAAAACCGGGATACAAACACATTTGCTTTTTGTTGTGGATAAATTCCTGCAGGCTCTAAAAAAGATCTTCTTTTAGTACCTTATGTTGAATCAGCCAATCTTTAAAATACGGCATCATCAATCTCCTAGTTTGATCGGTTGAACTGATAGCCTATACCGAAGAAGAGTCGTACTTTATCGATACCGTTAACCCAGGACACATCTATATCAACAGGGCCTAAAAACGAATTATAGGAAGCTGTGATCCCAGCAGAAAACAAGGTACTGACCTCATTGTTCAAATACCAATCTCCATCCGGTGAAAAAGCATGCTCTATAAAATCAGAAAAATCGTTATAGCCTACCGAAGCCAGATGAACATGGGGTGACAGGTAGAAATTTTTGCCTGGGGAATACTGTAGTGCTCCTTTCAGCACTACAAACTGGGTAACCGGCAATTCCCCTTCATTCAGACCCGGGAATACCACATCGTCTTTTCTGGGCCTGATAAGATTTCCACCGAGCAGGTAGTTGGCACCATAGCCATATTCAGCAAATGACACGTCATCCTCACCGGGGTCATCCATAAAAATAAAACCGACCTCAGCTCCCCCTGCAGCAACAAAATTCTTACTTAAAGACACCCGCTTTTCAAAGCTCATTCCCAACCTGGTAAAACCATTCGTCTGGCCGGATACATCATTGGTTGTTTGTTCAACAAAAGACGCCTCCGCTTCATGGTACAGCGATCTTGCCAGCCGGGCCTGAAAGAAAGTGCCCCGGGTGGCATATCGAACCTGATTCATTGAGCTGTAATTGTAATGTCCGTATAATTCCAGATTTTTAAAACGGTAATCACGCAGGTCCAGCGCATTGTTATCGATCTCGGGATTTTTCTTTGGTTCGGCAGTGGTGTATTCATAAGAAATACCAAATCCGGCGAAATCTTTAAGCGAATTGAAATTTTTGTTTATCTGGCTGTCAAACAGGTAATAATCATAGTTCAGATCTTCCAGGCTCTCACCTTCCAGGTAGGCCTCCTGCACGAGAAACTGACCATAAGCCTCAGACCTGATCCAGTATTTGTAAGCCTTTCCAAAGTTTTTCTGGTACTGGAACCTGTATCGCGGCTGTTTGGCTATATCCAGAGTTATCTGCATCCGGGATGCACTCCCGATAACATTTCTTCCGATATAATTTACGAGTATCCCGATATCTCTGTAATCATCATAGTGTATCGATCCGTGTATTTTGTTTTTTGTTTTTTCAACCCCGTTAAATTGCAGTCCGAAAGTTTCTTCATCCTGAAAAGTATTGTAGGTGATCTGATCAAAAATATTGGTTCCCATGGCTCTTGAGAGCGCGTTGACCAATTCGTCGGCCTTGTACTTTTTATATGGCTGAAGGTCCATTCTTGCTTTTGTCAAACCCCTGTTGTCTCTGCTTATCCCCTTATAGGCAATCGAATCAATGGTAATCTCACTTGCATCCCGGGGAATTTTATGTACCCTTTGCGGATACTTTTTAAGCTGTTCTGCAAGTTCCACTAAATTCACCTTACAGACATTTAATTCGATCTTGCCCTGCTCATAGATCTTCCTGGCCTTAGTGAGATCCGATGAAGTATAGGTTATATGCGGCACATGATCAACAAGAATATCACAGATCTCCTTGTTCCCTTCATTTTTTAAATTGCTTGCCAGCATACCGGTCTGAATAAGGACTGAAATCATATTATCGAGTTTCTCTTCCGGCTCCATCCCCCCTCCTACATCGCTTCCGATTATAATATCTGCTCCCAGATTCCTGGCAACATCGGTGGGAAAATTATTCAGAACACTTCCGTCGACCAGCATGGTACCCTGGTATTTTACAGGCAGAAAAAGCGTTGGAACTGACAGGCTCGCCCGCATGGCAAAGCCGACAGATCCATGGTCAATGACCACTTCTTTTCCATTGATGATATCTGTTGCCACAGCACGAAAGGGTATGGGCAGTTCGTCGAAGTTGTTGATCGTACAAACAGGATAGGTATACTTTCCAAAAAACTCATTCAGGTTCTGGTCGTTGTATATGGAACCTTTCGGCTTTGGCGCTCCTTTGATAATATCAAAGTCAACGAGATATTGATTGAGCCCGCTTTTTTCTTCATTTCCTACTTTGTCGAGATTAATAGTTCCGCCAAAAATATTCACCCAATCCGCAGTTTTTGCTATCACCGCGATGCTGTCGCCGCTGTAACCCATGGCATAAAAACCGCCGATGATACTCCCCATGCTGGTACCAACAACCAGGTCAGGTACTATACCCAGGGAATCGAGTAACTGAAGCGTGGCAATATGCGCCATTCCTTTAGCTCCGCCCCCGCTGAGCACGAGGGCAACTTTTGGTTTTTCGTCCTGACTGTGAACCTGCTGAGACCAGAGTGCCAGAAAACATAACAACAAAGTGAGCAGATACTTCATCATGTAAGCGTTGATCAGATAAAACAAAGTTACTCAAATAACAGTAACTATATTTCTGTTTGCATCGTTAAAAATTAATTCCTAAATGGTTTATCGAGTGTATGCTCATACGCCAAAATCTGAATAAATATCATTGTTTTTTGACTCTTTTTGATCATTAAAAACCGCCTGTGGCTTTGGTCTCGATTGCGTAAAGCCGTATTTTTGAATACGGAAACACAAAAATAAACCTGTACGCTGAAATGAATTTTTTCAGGTTGAACTGAGGGTTAAAACCCTGATTTTGTGTACGAGAATAAAATATCAAAAAACAAAAAACAGACGAATAATATGAAATACGGGCATTTTGACGACAAGAACCGGGAATATGTAATAACCAATCCGAGAACACCCTGGCCCTGGATCAATTATCTGGGCAACGAGGATTTCTTCTCGCTTATTTCAAATTCAGCAGGAGGATATACTTTTTACAAAGATGCCAAATTTCGCCGCCTGACACGTTACAGATATAACAATGTTCCCATGGACAACGGAGGGAAATATTTTTATATCAAGGATGGCGACACAACCTGGTCGCCCGGATGGAAACCCTGCAAAACCGAGCTCGATCTGTACGAATGCAGACATGGCATGAACTATACCACTATAAAAGGTGAAAAAGACGGGGTGGTGGCCAAAACTTTATACTTTGTTCCCCTAAAAACCTGGGCCGAAGTTCAAAAATTAAGTCTGACGAATAACTCCAAAACTAATAAAAAGCTCAAGATTTTTTCCTTTGTGGAGTGGGCTCTCTGGAATGCGGCTGCCGATATGGAAAACTTTCAGCGGAATTTTTCAACAGGAGAAGTTGAAATAGAGGGCTCTGTGATCTATCACAAAACAGAATACAAGGAACGTCGCGACCACTATGCCTATTACGGCGTAAACACAAAAATACAGGGTTATGATACCGATCGCGAGTCCTTTTTTGGTTTGTACAACGGATTTGATGAACCTCAGGTTGTTCATGAGGGCAAGGCGAGGAATACCGAAGCACACGGCTGGTCGCCGATTGCCTCGCACTACATAGAGGTTGAACTGAAACCGGGCGAATCAAAGGATCTTATTTTCGTTTTGGGCTATGTCGAGAACAAAGAGGAGGAAAAATGGGAATCCAAAAATGTGATCAACAAGAAGAAAGCCAAAGAAACACTCTCAAAATTTGACACGGCAGAAAAAGTGGATGCCGCTCTGGCTGAACTTAAAACATACTGGGATAATTTGTTAAGCGTTTACACAGTCAGTTCCGGCGACGAAAAACTGGACCGCATGGTAAATATCTGGAACCAGTATCAGTGCATGATCACCTTCTGTTTCTCGCGCTCTGCCTCTTTCTTTGAATCAGGGATAGGCCGGGGTATGGGTTTCCGGGATTCCAATCAGGACCTTATCGGATTTGTACACCAGATCCCCGAAAGGGCAAGGGAACGCATCATCGATATTGCTTCTACCCAGTTCCCGGACGGAGGCTGTTACCATCAGTACCAGCCCCTCACCAAAAGGGGCAATAATGATGTGGGTGGTGGTTTTAATGACGACCCCATGTGGCTGATCCTGGGAACAACGAGCTATATCAAGGAAACAGGCGATTTTGGAATACTGGAGGAAATGGTTCCTTTTGACAATGATATTTCCATAGCGAGAAGCCTCTTCCATCACCTCACGGTTTCTTTCGACCATGTTGTAAATAACCTTGGACCACATGGTTTACCGTTGATCGGAAGGGCAGACTGGAATGACTGCCTCAACCTGAACTGCTTTTCCAATGACCCGAATGAATCCTTCCAGACTACCGAAAATAAAACCGAGGGATCCAAGGCTGAATCGGTAATGATTGCCGGTTTGTTTGTTGTTTATGGCCGGGATTATGTTGAACTCTGTAAAAAAACAGGCAGGATCAATGAGGCTGAAAGAGCACAAAAGCATGTGGACAAAATGGTTGAAGTGATCAAAAAACATGGTTGGGATGGCGAATGGTTCCTGCGCGCTTATGATTTTTACGGCAAGAAAATAGGAAGCAACGAAAATGAGGAAGGTAAAATATTTATAGAATCGAACGGCTGGTGCACCATGGCAGGAATTGGCCTGGAAGAAGGACTTCCGGCGAGAGCACTTCAGTCAGTAAAAGAAAGGCTGGATTGCGAATACGGTATCGTGTTAAACAATCCCGCTTTTACGAGATACTATATTGAATACGGAGAAATTTCCACCTACCCTCCAGGATATAAGGAAAATGCGGGTATCTTCTGCCACAACAATCCCTGGATCATGATCGGTGAAACAGTGGTGGGTAATGGCGACCGTGCCTGGGAATACTACAGCAAAATATGCCCGGCCTATCTTGAAGATATCAGCGACCTGCACAAAACGGAACCCTATGTTTATTCACAAATGATCGCCGGAAAAGATGCCTATAAACCCGGAGAAGCCAAAAATTCCTGGTTAACCGGAACCGCTTCCTGGAATTTCTATGCGATCACCCAGTATATTCTGGGTATACAACCGGATTACGAAGGCCTCAAGATCGATCCCTGTATTCCAAAAAACTGGAAGGGATTTAAAATAAGCCGCAAGTTCAGGGGAACCCATTACAAAATTGAAGTTCAAAATCCTCAGGGACGGTCCAAAGGTGTAAAGGAACTGATTGTGGATGGGAAGTCTCAATCATCAAATCTGATTCCTCTGTTCAGCGACGGATTGGAACATCAAATCATAGTTATCATGGGATAGTAATTTTAAAATGCATACGGACCGGCCGGCTAAAGGGCTCGGAGTATTTTTACATTATATTACGGTATGCATTTTAAACCTTATGCAGAACATTAATAAAATTTAAAATAATAGTTAAAACATGAAATCACTTTTTCAAAATATTTTCGCTCCGGCTTTTCTCCTGTTCTTTATTTATCAGGTTTCCAATGCCCAGGGGAACCCGATTAGCGGAACCCCCATTGATTTTCAGGATCAGATCCTGTTCAACCAGGTTGGCTACCCGACAGAGGGCCCTAAAGTAGCGCTATTACGCGCGAAAACCGACATTTTTGAGGTAGTGGATGCCCAAACCGGAAAAGTTGTTTTCACCGGAAAATCGGGTGCTTTGGCTTTTTGGGATCTGTCTGGTGACAGTGTGCGTACAGCTGATTTTTCAAAAGTGAATACTCCCGGTAAATACCGCATCTGTTTGAATAACAAATCACTGTGCTCGGGTGTTTTTGAAATTGGAGATGGGGTATACAGTGAAATAGCAAAAGCATCGCTCAAATCCTTTTATCTGATTCGCTCAGGCATGGAGATAACGGAGGAATTTGGCGGAAAATACGCCAGACCTGCAGGTCACCCGGATACTGCTGTGCTGGTTCATGCATCGGCTGCCTCTGATAAACGTCCGGAAGGATTTACCATTTCAAGTCCGGGTGGTTGGTATGATGCAGGCGATTACAACAAATACATAGTAAACAGCAGCATAACAACCTATACCCTCTTGCTTTTTTGCCAGATGTACCCGGAATACGTAAAGAACTTCGCGGTAAATATCCCTGAAAGCAACAACCGCATTCCGGATGTTCTGGATGAGCTTCTTTTCAACCTGAAATGGATGCTGACCATGCAGGATCCGAATGACGGCGGGGTGTATCACAAACTAACCAATAAAAATTTCGATGCTTTTGTAATGCCGGACAAGGCCACCGCGCCCAGATATGTGGTTTATAAATCAACAGCTGCCTCCCTTGACTTTGCGGCCACCATGGCCATGGCCTACCGCATCTTGTCACAAAGTACGGCTCCTGAAATAAAACAACTGGGCATCAACTGCCTGGAGCAGGCAAAAAAGGCATACGCATGGGCGAAGGCGAATCCGGCAATCTATTACAAAAACCCCAAAGACATCGCTACCGGGGAATACGATGACAGGGAACTTGCCGATGAGTTTTTGTGGGCAGCCACAGAACTTGGACTGGCCATGAACGACTTTTCAGAAATTAAATCAAAAGATATTGCAGCCCAGAAAAAACTGGTGCAATCCTGGGATTATACAGGGCCTCTGGCGATCATATCGCTCTCTTTGAGCGATAATCCAAAAGCTGCCGCATACAGAAAAGAAGCTCAGAAAGCATTGTTGTCCTATGCAGACATCCTGGTCTCAAAAGCGGAAAGTTCTCCTTACCGCCTCAGTCTCGACTTTTTTAAATGGGGCAGTACTTCTGATGTGGCCAACATGGCTCTTATAAAGCTTGTTGCCAACAGAATCAGCAAAGATCAAAAATACCTGAACTCAGTTCAGGGAGATGTTGATTACCTCTTGGGTCGTAATGCCACAGGTTATTGTTTTGTTACAGGCTTTGGAGACAAACAGGTGATGAACCTTCACCACAGACCTTCAGGAGCAGATGGGATCAAAGAACCCTATCCGGGCTTGTTATCCGGCGGTCCGAATACGGTAACTTTTGCTGATTGTCCGGATCTGAACCGCTCCAAGCTCCCTGCCATATCATTTGTAGATCACGAGTGCAGTTATTCTACCAACGAATCGGCAATAAACTGGAATGCTCCCCTTGTTTTTATTTTGGGAGCCATGGATTCAGCTAAAAAATAAACTCGCTTCCCTGGCTTGATTTTAATTGCAAGGTTTCGATGGTCCTAATTATATTATTTGAATGACTCTGCGAATAGGAGATCATTCTTAATAATAGTAAATGAAATCGGTTATTTTGCTTTTTCTTTATATGGCGGTAAATTTTTTAACAGGATCGTGTCTCTGCACACGATTTTGTTCTTATACCATCCTTCGGCATAAAGCACATGGTTCTGCACATTAACTTGATCCCATTGAAAACGGGTATCACCCCTGGGCCCGGCATTTTTTGTACGCCGGCCAAGTGCGTTTTTTTCATAACCATTAAAAAGTTCAACAGAATCGCAATTGCTGTAAACCCAGATATCTTTTTTTCCGGGCTCAGTCCAACGGTCCGACCAGGAAGGTGAAACGATATAGACCATGGGAAGGTCATTCGCTTCGCGGTACATACTCTGATAAAAATAATAGGCATCTTTTTTTGTTTTATGATCATGCATAACCAATCCCTTTTGATTCATGAAGGGTATCGGGTTGCCTGCCCTGTCGACTCTGGGAGAAGCAAAATCAAAGGCCACCCAGACAAAATGACCCGGAAACTTCTCTTTATTGGCCTCTCCTATTGAAACTTTGTATTCATGTACCCAAGAGCCGTATTCCTGCGACCAGAAGCCTGGCTTTTGAGCTGCGTTATAATTTGTTCTGATCTCGTATTTTTCCTCTGAATGATTGGTAAAATGCATGTCAGCACCATATTCTCCAATGATACTGTTCGGATTATAATCCGAAACACTTCCGCTATACCACCCCGACCAATCCTGAGGTGAGTAGGTCTCTGTTATTTTTTGATTCGATTCAAATTTGTAATTGCAACCTGTCAGGGTACGTGTATCATCCAAGGTTCTGGCTGTCTTAATCAGTTCACTGAAGACATGGTTTGTCATAGATTCATCCGCCCCGGAACGGTCACTTTCATTGCCTATTCCCCATATAATCACAGAGGGGTTGTTGTAGTGTTGTTCTATCATTTCCTGGAGCTGTTGCTTGCAGTTCTGAAGAAATTCGGGATCCTCAGAGGTGCTGCCGGTCAGGGGAATTTCCAACCACAGCATCAGGCCAAGCTCATCACACGCCTTGCTAAACTCGGGGTCACTAGGGTAATGTGCATGGCGTACAAAATTGAAACCCGCTTCTTTAATCAGCTTCGCATCTGCCAGGTGCTGGGAATTGGGAAGCGCATAGCCCAGGCCTTCCATATCCTGATGCCTGTTCACTCCCCGAATTAAAAATTTTCTGTCGTTCAGGCTAAATGCCTGATTGTTTGCCAGCGTAAAATACCTAAACCCAAAAACACTTTCGAAATCATCAAGTAGGATTCCCTCACAACTTACTGTACTATAAACCTTATAAAGTTTTGGATTATTTGTATCCCATAATTCCAGTTCGCCAAAAACAGATTCCATCTGACTGAAAGAGACCTGTTGGCCGGACTGAACCGTCTTTTTCGATTTAAGGGTGGAAACAAGTTTATTTGCCGGGTCATAAACCGAGGTGACCAGCTCAATCTCCTTGTCTCTTTTTGAATAATTTTTTACCCTGGTCTCAATTGTCAGAGAGGCCGGTGACTGTCCACCAATACTGGGGGTATTGAAAACCTTTTCAATTTTTACAGGATCTGTAATTGAGATCCAGACATCCCGATAAATACCACCATAAACAGCATAATCAAAACTAAAAGGAAAAGCCTTTTTCTCATCCTTCATCCATGGGGCAATTTTGGGATTGTTCGAATTATCGGCACGGACAGCCAACACATTTGGCTTTCCGAATTGAATGTGGTCTGTTATGTCAAAGGAAAAGGCCGTATATCCACCCCTGTGAACTCCAACCTCTCTGCCATTCACCCATACTTTGGCTTCCAGAGATACTGCCTCAAATTCAATAAATACCCTTTTGTTTTTATATCGTTCATCGATCAAAAAAGTTGTGCGATACCACCCTGGACCGGTATATTGCATGCGCTTATCCCCATCATTCTTTGTGTCAAAACGCCCCAAAAACACGTCATTGTGTTTGCCATCACTTCCCCCGTTGTAATCATGTGGAATTTTAATACTGTGCCAGTCAGTATCATTTAAAGAAATATCAAATCCGTTTTTTACCTCTTCGCGTTTAAATTTCCAATCAGACTCATTGATAGAATACCGGATCCTTATCCTGGAATCTGGTTTATTTCCGGATGTAAGAAATAAGGTGGATAGAATCATTAACCCAAACAGATAAAAAGTTCTCCTAAGTTCAATTTTTTTTCTCATTATTTACAGTTTAGCTTAGTTCTACTTGTTCGGGTTTATTTCTTCAATCATATAAATCAAACCTTCCTTACCATCGAAATCGAAAGTCCTTTCAAACTGCAAACCCAATTTTTCCAGTACATGAATTGAACGCGTATTTTCTTTCATCACCCTTCCCACAATTTTTTTCATATTAAATTTTTCAAATCCCAAATCAATACAGGCTTTTGCCGATTCTGTAGCGAATCCCCGGCCCCAAAATTTTTTAAAGAATCTGAATCCTATATCAAATTCATTAACGTCGGCTGAATATTTTAGCCCGCACCAGCCTAAAAATTCATTGCCGCTTTTATTGATCACTGCCCAGCGCCCAAAACCATATTTTCGATAATGGTCGTATTGCGCCAAAAAGCAGGCTGCTGCCTCTACGCTAATAAAGGCTTCATCCCCTGTAAACTTAATGACATCCGGATCCAGATTTAACAAGTATGCCTGTTCAGCGTCCTGAATATCAATTTCTCTCAGATAGAGTCGCTCTGTTTCTAAAACTATCAAAATAAAATGACTTTTTAACCAATTCCTATAATTCTTGATGCCAATAAAAATTATTGCAGGAAAATATAAAATTACATTTTAATTTACATTCACTACCCAGCGATCGCTTATTTAATTGCCTTTTTAAACATCCAGTAAGAAAAGAAAACTTCTGCTTTATTTTTAGGCCAGTTAAAAAATTCTTTCCTTAAAAAAAGTATGCCAGCTTATTATTTGTTTTCACAACAAGACTAACCCTTAACCCTTTCCTGATTGTAAAAAATACCGATCCACCCTTGGATGGGCTTTGTTTTTTTTCTAACTTTAATGGTTTAAATTTCCCTCTAAGAAATTTGGAAATTCAATAATAAATTACTCATTTAAAAAATAATGCCTGCCCTTTTAAAATCAGTATTATGAAAAAAAGAACCCTGTTATTATCTATATTTGCGGCTGCAAGTATACTCGCTTGTAAGGATAAAAAAGAAACCGAAACAGTTATGGCGACCAATCCGTTTTATGAAACCTTTGACACCCCGTACGAATTGCCTCCTTTTGAAAAGATTACCCAGGCAGACCTGAAAGAAGCAATAGAAAAAGGTATTGCCGTTCAAAAGGATGAGATCGACGCCATCGCGCAAAACCCGGAAAAGGCTACCTGGGAAAACACCATTCTCGCTCTGGAGAATTCCGGTCGTCTGTTGAAAAAATCAAGACGGGTATTCTCGAACCTCAACTCGGCCAACACGAATGCTGAACTTCAGGCCATGGACCTGGAACTTGCCCCAAAATTGTCGGCACACCAGGATGATATTTATATGAACCAGGCCTTGTTCGAAAGGATTGCGGCCATTTACGAGCCGGATAAAAACCCCGAAATGCCCATCAGTTTTTCTAAATCCTATCCGGAAAAATACCGCCTACTGGAAAATTTGTATAAAGATTTTAAAAGAAACGGAGCTAAACTCTCCGATGCCGACAAGGCCAGGCTCAAAGAGATCAACTCCGAACTATCCCTGCTCTCAGTAAATTTCGGACAAAATGTGCTTTCAGACACGAATGCCTTTGAATACTATGTTAAAAATGAAGAGGAACTCAAGGGACTTCCTGCCGCGGTTATTGAAACTGCAGCCAGCAAAGCGAAAGAAAAAGGAAAAGAAGGACAGTGGTTGTTTACAGTTCACAATGCCAGTGTAATGCCTGTACTGGAATATGCTGACAACCGGGATTTGCGTGAAAAAATGTTTTTGGCGTATAAGAACAGAGGCAACAACGGCAACAAAAATGACAACAACGAGATTGCGGTAAAAATGGCGAATCTCCGTTTGCAAAAAGCCCAGTTGCTCGGTTATAAAACTTATGCGGATTACAGTTTGGAGGAAACCATGGCAAAAACACCTGAAACAGTGAACAACCTCCTCAACCGCCTCTGGACTCCCGCACTGGCAGTAGCCATGGAAGAAATTGCCGATATTAAAAAATCTATGTTGGCGAATGGGATAAATGATGATGTTCAGCCTTGGGATTACAAATATTACAGTGAAAAGGTGAGGAAAGAAAAATATGCCATCGATAACCAGGAACTGGCCGAGTATTTTAGTTTGGATAATGTTAGAAAAGGGATATTTTTAGTAAGTCAGAAACTTTACGGACTTACCTTTGAGCAATTAAATGATGTGCCCCTTTATCACAAAGATGCAAGCGCCTGGAAAATTATGGAAAAAGATGGCGCACTGGTTGGTTTGCTCTATATGGATATGCATCCGCGCGAATCAAAAAGAAGCGGTGCCTGGATGACGTCTTATCGTCCGCAAACTACAGAAAACGGAAAGCGTGTACCGCCGGTAATTTCAATAGTGTGTAATTTCACCCCTGCCTCCTCTTCGGCACCGGCCTTACTCACTTATGATGAGGTAACTACTTTCTTTCATGAATTTGGACATGCCCTTCATGGCCTGCTATCCGACGTGACTTATGAAAGCCTTGCCGGTACTAGTGTTTCGAGGGATTTTGTGGAACTTCCTTCTCAGATCATGGAAAACTGGGCCACCGACCCTGCAGTCCTGAAAATGTACGCCAGACACTACAAAACGGGCGAGCCTATTCCAGATGAAATGATAGCCAAGTTAGAAAAATCAGCCACTTTCGGACAGGGTTTTGCAACTACAGAATATCTGGCTTCTTCTATCCTTGACATGGAATACCATACCCAAACCAAACCTATTACCGGAAAAGCAACTGATTTTGAAAGACTGGCCATGGAAAAAGCCGGGCTGATCGCGGCCATCACACCGCGACACAGCAGTACGCATTTCGGCCATATTTTCTCAGGAGGTTACTCGGCGGGCTATTACAGTTATATCTGGTCTGGTGTGCTGGATACCGATGCTTTTGATCAGTTTAAGAAAACAGACTTATTTGATCAGGAAAAAGCGGCTTCATTCAGAAGCAATATTCTTGCAAAAGGAGATACCGAAGATCCGATGATACTTTATAAGAAGTTTAAAGGAAGTGAACCAAGTATCGAACCACTGCTTCGTAAAAGAGGCTTAAATACAGGCAAATCACTTTGATTCAAATAAAAAGTACCCTGACTATCCTTTTATACAAGTAAAATGTCAGGGTACTATCCAATCCTGTTTTATCCCAAATCGCGACATAGACATCCGGTTAGCATTTAACCTGATAATCAACCTGCCCGGTAAATTATCAAAGATGTATCTATTTCTTGTAATAACTGATAGAATACCGCTTCCATTCAACATATTCATTTTTGGTTTTCGTTTACTGAAGCAAAAAACCGTTCCGTGTTTAAAAGCACGAAACGGTTTTTATATTGGCATTACCCTAAAAAATACTCAGGAATCCATAGTTTTTAATCCTCTTATTTATTGGTATACCAGGTTAATCTGGGTGCCCAGGTTGTTCCTGTTAATCCTACGCTGCCCAGGGTAAATATGCTGTAAATTCTACCAGGTCTCGGTACAAAAGTAGTAACAGTCGACAGCAGTGTAGTTCCATTGTACAATTTTAAATCATATGTGTTTGATTCTCCTGATACATTTGGTTCAAATGGCACGAATACTGTACTCCCGCCAAGAAATGAAATATTTTCAAATGTCAATAGATCCGTTGAATATGCCGGCTGGGTTGAAGTAGCTACATACTTTTTTGTAATGACAACCTTATAACCTGTTGCCGGCGTATTTTCAATCGTATTTACCACCCTGATATAGGCTTTTGCAGGATCTGTTGCCACAGAAAAATCATCATTTATAATATGATTTTTTAAAGTGGTTATTGAGGTTCCAACCAAAAAACAGGAGTAATATTTACCTGCTTCAGTTGTTACCTGTTCTGAAGTTCTCTCGATTTCAGGGGTCACAACCGGCGGATTGCTGGTAGAGCTTGTTGAAGGTGTAACTGATTTTAAAGTCTGATTTCCTGAGGGTACAACCGCATAGGTAATCGTGTTCGGGGCTGTTCCGCCAAAACCAAAGCCAATGGGAACGCCGGTAGTCACACCAACAGAAGTCACTTTCAGATCATTCATAAAATAATTTACCGAAATACTTGAACCGGCAGTACCAGTTACTGGTCCGATGGCTGTATTGATAAATTTGACATTGGCTACATCATCTGTTTTATAGACAATGTTTTCATAATAATCATGTTCATCCTCACAAGAGACAGACAGTCCAATGATCAGTAAAGGAAGGATTATTCTGGTGAAATTTATTAGTACTTTTTTCATTTATTTCAATTTAAATATTACCATTAATTCTTAGAAAACCACATCTCAACAGTATGGTAATCATTCAGGTCTCCGCCGATCTTTTTAAGCGCTTCCAAATTCCACACATACTCAGAGTTATATCTCGGTCTCAACCTTTGAACAAGCTTACCATTGTTATCTATAAACAAACCATCAATTGGTGGCGTGGTATTCAGTGTAGTATATACAGCCGGATCGTATTTGTATTTTCGGAAATCGCACCAGGTTTCCATGGCACCAAAACCAAATAAGGCAATATATTTCTGCAACATAATTTTGCTGATAGTAAGATCAGCAGCGGCAGGAACAACCGCCGGTTTTGACAGGAAGGCTGATTTTTCAGCTGGTGTGATCAGAGTAGTAATCGGAAAAGTCGTGCTGACAACAGTATTCTTGTTCACGAAATCAATACTCGCGTCAATCCCTTTTCTGTAAGCTTCCAGGGCCATGGCCTTATCTCCTTTGATAAAGGCAGCTTCCGCCTTGATAAACTGGATTTCGGCATAGGTCATGATTGGAAAACTGACGTTGTTTCTAAACAGATAACGCCCCGTTGTTGTAGGTGTTGGTGCAACAAAAGTACCCCATAAATTGGGAATCCGAGCGGTTCCGGATGTTGCAGCAGTAGTGTTTATCGGGTTCCCATTAAAAGTGTATTTGGAGGGATCCGGATTCGCTGCAGACGCAGGAGCTGTTTCTGAGGCACCTACAGAAGGTGCCAATATCCTGCCTATCCTTGGATCAATTGCACCGGTAAAAATTGTCCCGTTCATCGCTCTTACTATAAAATCTGTCTGGCGATAATTCGTCAGATTTCCTCGAAGGGGGCCATAAAAGTTTGCATTATCAGCGATAACCCCATCAAACCTAATAAGAGCATCATCAGCACCGCTGGCCAAAGACTTATTACAATATTCAATGACCTGATCCGGATTATAAGCAGCCTTATTGATCTGGTTATTCGCATTTCTGGCCAGTAATCCATAGGCTAATTTTATCCATTTAGCCTTGTCACCATTATATAT
>Ga0209391_10000030_pt1 | contig 43382 bp, 39 predicted proteins | sample PPLLak3March2015_FD_187246 | JGI IMG/M metagenome (GOLD analysis project Ga0209391, IMG submission 187246) | Freshwater sediment microbial communities from Prairie Pothole Lake near Jamestown, North Dakota, USA - PPLs Lake P7 Core (1) Depth... | ecosystem: Environmental > Aquatic > Freshwater >...
CCTTCGCCTCTCCACCAAACTTCGACGCCAGAACCATCGTGATCGCCGCCGTCAGCGTCGTCTTCCCATGATCCACGTGCCCAATCGTCCCAACATTCACGTGCGGCTTCGTACGCTCAAACTTGCCTTTTGCCATCGCAGACTCCTGACTGCCTTTCCTGGTTGCGGCGCTGTCGTCTCACTTGCCGTCGGCGACAGTGCCTTATCTGGTGCCCATGACGCGGATCGAACGCGTGACCTCTCCCTTACCAAGGGAGTGCTCTACCACTGAGCCACATGGGCCTCGCGTCGCTCTGTTCAACGGCGCCGGCGTGCCTGCCGGCTCGCCTTGTGCCGCGTCGGGATCGCCGCGCTGATGCTCTCTCTCGTCGTGTCCTTGGTGAATGTCTGGAGCGGGTGAAGGGAATCGAACCCTCGTCGTAAGCTTGGAAGGCTTCTGCTCTACCATTGAGCTACACCCGCCCGACGAACTGTCTAAGTCTTTCTTCCTTTGTCCGCCCCGTCTTCCGGCCTTTCGGCGCACGGGAAAATATTGGTGGAGGAGGCTGGATTCGAACCAGCGTAGGCGTAAGCCAACAGATTTACAGTCTGCCCCCTTTAACCACTCGGGCACCCCTCCGCGGCGAACCGCAAATTATGGTTTGACAACAACAGGTTGTCAAACCGAGAGGGAGCGTTTGTGGCGGTGCACTAGACGGACGCGGTACGCGAAGCGCGCGAGCCCGCGCCGGGATGCTTGCAGCCGCGAATGCTCGCCCCTGAACGCGAGGGTTGCGCGGCCCGTTCGCCGGAAAGAACCTCAAGACGTGAGCGCACACTCACGCTCAAAGCGCAGCCAGATCACATCTGCTTGAAGAGGTGGGTGTAGTTGCGGCTCACCTCGAGCTTCTCGTTGCTGCCCTTCACGAGCACCAGCTGGCGGCCCCGGAAGTCCCGGGTAATGCCGGCGATGGCCTTGGCGTTGACGATCGTGGACCGGTGGATCTGCCAGAACTGCTCGGGATCGAGTTCCTCCACCAATTCCTTGATCGGCTTGCGGATCAGCGCTTCAAAGCCCTCGGTCTGGACCCGCGTGTACTTCTCGTCGGAGGTGAAGAAGAGCACATCGCCCACCGGGATCATGCGCAACTGCTGGCCGACGCTGGCCTGGATCCACTGCAGCGGGGCCTTTCCCGTGCCTCCGCCGCTCCCATCGAGCCGGGCCGACAGCTTCGCCAGCAGCTCGCCGAGGTCGTTGGGCCGGGTCCCGAGCCGCTTCTTCAGCCGGGCCACCGTGACTTCGAGCCGTTCGCGCTCGGCCGGCTTCAACACATAGTCGACCGCGCCATGCTCGAACGCATCGACCGCGTACTCGTTGTAGGCGGTGATGAAGACGATGTGACACGCATCACCGATCGCCCGGGCCGCCTCGATGCCGGTCATGCCCGGCATCCGGATGTCGAGGAATGCCAGGTCAGGCCGGTGTTCATTCACCGCGGCCACGGCTTCCTCGCCGTTGCGCGCTTCGGCGAGGATCTGCAGTTCCGGCCACACCTCGGCCAGGCGCGTCCGCAGCTGCTCGCGCATCAGCCGTTCGTCATCCGCAATGATCGCCGTGGCCATCGCTGGATTCTATCGGCTGCCTACGTCAGGCAGGTTGCGGCGCCCCTCGGTCGAAGTGTGGGGCATCGGCCTCGAACGAGTAGGGAACCTCGATGGTGACAATGGTGCCGGTCGGCGAGTTGGCCTCGATGTCGAGGCGTGCCGCGCCTCCATACAGCGCCGCCAGCCGTTCCCGCACGTTGGCGAGTCCGACGCCCGTCCCGGGCTGATCCGCGACGGCGAATCCCAGCCCGGTGTCGGCCACCGTCACGCGCAGCTTGCCGTTGGCGATGTCCGCCGAGATCGTCAACGAGCCCCCCTCGGGCTTGGGCTCGAGTCCGTGCTTGATCGAGTTCTCGACGAGGGACTGCAGCATCATCGGCGGGAACTGCGCCGACTGCAGGCCCTGGGGCACGATGACCGTGTACTGCAGGCGGTCTTCCATGCGGAACTTCAGGATCTCGAGGAACGCGCGGCACAGCTGGACTTCCTTGCCCAGCGTCGTCGATCCCTCACGCATCTGGGGCAGCGCCGCCCGCAGGTACTGGATCAGGTTCTTCTGCATCTTCGAGGCAGTTCCCGGATCCGTCTCGATCAGGTAATCGACCGACGCCAGCGTGTTGAACAGGAAGTGCGGCTCGACCTGGGCCTGCATCATCTTGAGCTGCGCCTCGACCAGTTGCCGCTTCAGGCTTTCCTCGGCCGCGGTCGCGGTCGCGACCTTGGCGCGCGTCTCGGCCTTCTTCTTCCCGCCAAGCACCACCTTGACGATGATCCCCGCGACGATCAGCAGGGTGATGAACCCCATGAGCCAGTCGGTTCCGCCCTTCGCCCGGTAGCGCCGAACCTCGCGCGCGACCTCCTTGTTGATCTGGTCCTGCACGATGGTCTCGATCTGGTCGCGCGCGTGGTCGAGCGCTTCGGCGAACTTCTCGGGGTCCTGGGCAATCTTCTGAGGGATGCGGATAGTCTTGCCGTTGCCTTCGATCACGACGTCACCAGCGCCGGCGGCCGGAGCCGCGCCCTCCGGCACCCGCTCCACTTGCACGCCCTTGTCGTCGACAATCACCGCGACCTTCTTGCCGTCCTTGTCGGCGAAGATGCGGATACCCTTCTCTGTGATGGACACCCCGCCCGATGGCCGGGTCCACTCCGGGGGCTTCTCCGGCCCCTTTTCCAACGCTGGCCGGGGTCCCGTTTCGGGCGCCTTCTCCGCGCCCTTCTCCGGCGCGACCGGGCTCTCCGGTGGCGCAGGCGGCACCGGCGGCGCCGGTGTGCTCGGTACCGAGCCGGGCGTTTCGGGGGCGGTGATGCGGACCCCGTCCTCGCTGACGCGAATGTCGACGTTCACGCGATCCGCCGACCGAACGACGATTGCCCGCTCCTTATCCGAGAAGATGCTGTTGGCGATGCCGCCCAGCATCAGCAGCAGCACGGCAACCAGGAAGAACTTCCCCCAACCAACCGTCGCCAGCCAGTCCCCGAGCCGGGAAGCCAGGCCCTTGGAGCGCAAGGCGACGTTCTTGATGACAGGCGACGACACCCGTGCCGCCTCGGCGGCGCCCGCCTTGGCATCCACGAAGATACGGCGCGCGGTGGACTCCTGCGGCGGTGGCCCGTTCGTAGGTGCCGGCCCTCGGGGTTCCGGCGTCTCGGTTGTCATGGTCGTCCTGAAGTTACCGCAGCATGCCGCCTGCGCACGTTTCAACTCTACGTGGAAGCGCGGACTCGTCAGTAGCGGGGTGCGACAGCCTGCAGGATGGACGCCCTGGAACGCGGAAATCCACGCCGGACGGCGGGAAGACGGGCCGTCCGGGTCAGCCGAGCGGGGTCAGGCGACGCCGCCGATGCGAAGGACCAGGGAGATCGCCAGCAGCACCCAGCCGGCTCGCCCGGCGTAGTCGGCCCACGGGTTGGCCGCGCGCACCTGCTGGGCCTGCTTCATCAGTTCCTCGCGCTGCTTGCGCACCCGGTCCGGCGAGGCCTTGTCCTGCTCGGCGCTGACCTTGATCACGGCACGGAGAAACGGGAACTGAACCATCAACGACAGCATCAGGACCGATGCGCCCAGGTCGCCCAATCCGTTCCCCAGTCGGCCAGCCTCGAAATCCACGAAGGCCGATGCGGTCATGGCCGCGCTCAGGAAAAAAAGCGCCGCGCGCCAGGCGCGTTCGCCGTTGCTCGGTGAGGTCGGCTTGCCAGTCATGAAACCAAGTTGGGGGCGTCCGGTCCCGTCCGCAAGGGGCGCGAGCCACCCGCAGGGGTAACGCCGTCCATAACAACTTTGAACCCGCGCGCGCCGGTGCTCAATCGGCATCTTCCCGCGCTTCTCGAGCGCAAGGCTGACGCAGGCCAGCAGCCCGAGCCGGGACTGGAAAGGGCATCATGTTGCGCCGGCCCCGGACCGGGGAGTCAGCTTCCCGCGCGACTGTGCGCGCGGTTCCGGATGATTCGCCACTTTCCCGCCCAACGCGATACGAGGAGTCGAGAGCGATGAAGTTCACGCCTTGGGAAAACCCGATGGGCACGGACGGGTTCGAGTTCATCGAATACGCCGCACCCGATCCCATTGCGCTCGGGCGCCTGTTCGCGAGCATGGGGTTCGTCGCCATCGCCCGCCATCGCCACAAGGACGTGACGCTGTACAGGCAGGGCGGCGTCAACTTCATCATCAACGCGGAGCCGGACTCCTTCGCGCAGCGCTTTGCGCGGTTGCACGGGCCGTCGATCTGCGCGATCGCTTTCAGGGTGCAGGACGCGGCGCTCGCCTACCGGAGGGCGCTGGAGCTTGGCGCGTGGGGGTTCGACTCGAAGTCGGGGCCGATGGAACTGAACATTCCTGCGATCAAGGGCATCGGCGACTCGTTGATCTACTTCGTCGACCGCTGGCGCGGGAAGAACGGCGTAACGCCGGGCGGCATCGGCGACATCAGCATCTATGACGTCGACTTCGAGCCCGTGGCCGGCGCCGAAGCCTCGCCTGCCGGGTGCGGCCTGACGACGATCGATCACCTGACGCACAACGTGCACCGCGGCCGCATGCGCGAATGGGCCGAGTTCTACGAGCGGCTCTTCAACTTCCGGGAAGTCCGCTACTTCGACATCGAAGGCAAGCTCACCGGCCTGAAGAGCAAGGCGATGACAAGCCCCTGCGGCAAGATCCGAATCCCGATCAACGAGAGTTCCGACGACAAGAGCCAGATCGCCGAGTACCTCGACCTGTACCACGGCGAAGGGATCCAGCACGTGGCACTGGCCACCGACGACATCTACGGAACCGTGCGCATGATGAAGTCCCAGGGCGTGGCGTTCCAGGACACCGTCGACACGTACTACGGCCTGATCGACAAGCGATTGCCCGCACACGGCGAGAACCTGGACCAACTGCGCGAGTTGCGCATCCTGATCGACGGCACGACCCACCACGGCGCTTCCGGACCCGCAGGCGAGCCACACGCGAGCGGTTCCGAACGAAGCCCCGAGCTGCTGCTGCAGATCTTCACGCAGACGGTGATCGGACCGATCTTCTTCGAGATCATCCAGCGCAAGGGCGACGAGGGCTTCGGCGAAGGCAACTTCCGCGCCCTGTTCGAATCCATCGAGCTCGACCAGATCCGGCGCGGAGTGCTGAAGCCAGGGGACACGAAGGCGCCGGCCTGAAGCGGAGTACACCCCCAAAAAACCAAAAACCCGCCGGCTTGCAGGCCGGCGGGTTTCGGGTCGACAGGCTTTATCAGGGCTTGACCGGCGCGGTCGCGGTCGGGCTCTGGGCGCGGCGCCATGCGTGCATCTCGTCGCGCGACAGCGAGCCGTCCTTGTTCGAGTCGATCGCGTCGAAGTTCTGCGACAGCCTCGGTGCTGCCTTCGCTTCCTCCCGCGAAACCTGGCCGTCTCCATTGGCGTCCATGCGCGGCCCGTGCTGGTGGCGTCGACCGGCCCACGCACTGCGCAGTTCGTCGCGCGACAACTGTCCGTCCTTGTTCGAGTCGAGCGTGTCGAAGTTCGACGACAGGCGCGGAGCCGACTTGGCTTCGTCCCGGCTGACGGCGCCGTCCTTGTTGGCGTCAAGGCGCGCGAATCCTTCCCCGCCGTGCGCCATCCGATAGGCGTGGATCTCGTCACGGGACAACTGGCCGTCCTTGTTGCCGTCGACCGCATCGAAGTTCTGCGACAGCTGCGTCGAACCCTTGGCCTCCTCGCGGGAGACAAGCCCGTCGCCGTTGCCGTCCAGCCGCGAATGCTGGCGACCGAACTGCGCGCGCGCGGCGATCAACTCCTCACGCGCCAGGAAGCCGTCCTTGTTGGTATCGAGCCGGTCGAACTGGGCCGCCATCTCTTCCTTCGACACCTTGCCGTCCTTGTCGGCGTCGAGTTGAGCGAATCCCTGGCCCTTCATCCAGCCGCCATGCCCGTGCATTCCGCCGCGCATGGATCCCGCCATCGGGCCTTGCCCCTGACCATGCATCGGGCCCATTCCCTGGCCCATGCCCGGTCCCATGCCCTGGCCCGTTCCCGGGCCCGATTGAGCGGGTGGTGTTTGCTGAGCGACGGCGGACAAGGCGGTCAGCGACACGGCAACTGCAACAGCGATCAGCGAGCGTTTCATTCGAGCATCTCCTGCTTGGGGTGATGCTCATTCAACGCCGCTCGCCGGCGCCTGTCGACCGACGTTACCTTTGCTTACCGCTGCAACAGCTTGCTACTCAGCCTGTGCCGGCGGCGCGCCGGGCGGCGGAGCCGGCGCTGCCGGCTGAGTAGGCTGGGGCTGTGGCGGCTGCGGCAACTGCCCGGAGGGGCCGCCCACCGGGCGCGCGCCGACCGGAGCGCCGGCGCTGGGCGCCGAGAGCATGTTGCCCTGGAGAGTGAAATTTGGCGGAGGCGGAGCCCCCCCGAAGGCCGCCATGGCCCGCAAGGGCAGGCGAAGCTCCTGGCGCACGCCGCCAGACTCGAGCACCACCATCTCCGCCCCGACCTCGGCCAGCTTCAGGCCGGGCGCGACCTCCTGGCCCAGCAGGAAGACGCGCGCCGGCCGACCATCGACCGACAGCACGGCGCTGGAGTCCTTGCCGGCCGAGAACGCGCCAATGGCCTGGATGTTCGACGTCACCGCCTGGACGCGCTCGACCTTCCCGAACATGCGCGCCGCGGCCACCGGGTCCGGGTCGCGCAGCGGCGGGGGCGCGATCGGCGGCGGTGCGGCCGTCGGTGCCGGCGTAAAGATGCGAATGCCCCAATAGGCCGCGATCGCCATCACCACGGCGAAGAAGACGAGATGGACCGCCATGGCGGCAAACTTTTTCAGCATTTCGTGTCCAACCAGGTGCCGCGCATCATGCTCCCGTTCGCCGATGCGTCCGTTTCATCCTCATGCATTAGCCGAGCTCAAACATCCCGCTTCAACGGGGCAAGAGTTCGGTCTGCCGTTGATAATATCCCCCGCACCCTCGGTGTGCCCGGCGGAAAAACAAGAAAGTTCAAGGCGTTCGGCGCACATCTTCATGCTCTCTTACGTTCCGGACAGTGGTCAGATGACTTCGATGAACTCCATTCGTTCCACTCAACCCATCGCCGCGGTCCGTTCGCGCCTCGCGCGCGGATTCACGCTGATCGAGATCATGGTCGTCATCACGATCCTCGGCGTCCTCGCCGCCCTGATCGTTCCGCGCGTGGTCGGCCGAACCGACGACGCAAAGATCGCGGCAGCGAAGCAGGACATCGCGTCGCTGATGCAGGCGCTGAAGCTGTATCGGCTCGACAACGGCCGGTATCCCACGACGGAACAGGGACTGCAGGCGCTGATCGCCAAGCCCACGCTCGAGCCGGTCCCCAGCAACTGGAAACAGGGCGGGTACATCGAGCGCTCCAGCGTGCCGACCGACCCCTGGGGCGAGCCATACAAGTACCTGAGCCCCGGCATGCGCAGCGAAATCGACGTGTTCTCCCTCGGCCGCGACAAGACCAACGGCGGCGAGGGCCCGGACGCCGACATCGGGTCGTGGGCGCTGTAGCCGCTGCCGGCCCGCCTCCCGGGCCCGCGGTCGCACGGCGCGGCGCGGGCTTCACTCTTCTGGAGATGCTGGTCGTCATCGTCCTGGCGGGGATTCTCCTGTCGCTCGTGTCGATCAACATCACGCCGGACCCGCGCCAGCAGCTGCAGCGCGAAGCGCTGCGCGTGGGCCAGCTGATGGGCCTCGCGGCCGACGAAGCCCGCATCCGCCAGCAGCCCATCGCGTGGGAGGCGGATCTCTCCGGCTATCGCTTCATCACGGAAGTGGGAGGCGAACGGCAGCTGCTGACCAGCGACGACCTGCTGCGCGAGCGCCTCTGGGAAAAGCCGATGACGCGCGTGGCCGTGCTCGACGGCGGCGGCCCCCAGCCCGCGCAGGTGCTGCTCGGGCCCGGCGCGCCGCCAGTGCGGGTCGCGATCGCGCGCGAGTGGATCCAGCCTCGCTGGCGGCTCGAGCTCGTCAACGAGGATGGCGCCGTGCAGGTCGACTTCGACGAAGCCGGCCGCGCTTCACTCGCGAGGTAACGAGTGCGGGCCCGCGGCTTCACCCTCCTCGAAGTCCTGGTCGCGCTGGTCATCATCGGCGTCGCCCTCGCCGCCTCGATGCGCGGCGCGATGTCGCTCACCAGCACGGCCGAGTACAGCCGCGACAAGCTGCTGGCGCTGCTGACGGCGGAGAACCGGCTGCTGGAACTGCGCCTGGCACGCGAGCGGCTCGAGCCGGGCGAGACCATCCTGCCGTGCGAGCAGGGAGGCATCGCGTTCACTTGCGCCCAGGCGGTGAAGCCGACGCCCAATCCCTTCTTCCGCCGGGTCGAGGTGCGCGTCTTTCGCAGCGACGAGGCGGGCAACCGGCAGCAGCTCGCCGAACTGATGACCGTGCTGCCCACCAACCAATGAAGACTCGCGGCTTCACGCTGCTCGAACTGCTGGTCGCCATCAGCGTGCTGTCCGTCGTGTCGGTCATCGCATGGCGCGGGCTGGACAGCCTGGTCGCCACCCGCGAGCGCCTCGAGCCCGAGGTCGACGAGACGCGCGCGATGCTGGTCGCATTCGGCCAGATGGAGAGGGACCTCTCGCAGGTGGCGAATCCCGCTTTCCTCGGGCTGGCGTCCTCGCCTGTCAACGTCCGGCCCGTGGACGGGGCGATGATGATCGAAGTCGCGCGCGTCGCCGTGGCCGTGCCCGACCGCGCGACCGAAGTGCAGACGGTGTATTACCGGGTCGTCGACGGCACGCTGGTGCGACAAGCCACGCCGCCGCTTCCGTACTTCCAGCCATCGAGCAGCGAAGCAATCGAGAACGCTCGGCTGATTGGAAACGTCAGGTCGATGGACGTGCGGGTCTGGCGAACAGGCGTTGGCTGGGTCCCGGCGGGCGACGGCGCCGAAAGCGCCGCGACTCCCGCAACTCCCGGCACCCCCGCGCCCACCGGGCGCAACCAGCCGGCGCCGGGCATCGAAGTCACCCTCACCCGAACCGACGGCCGGACGTACCGCCGTGTCTTCCTGGTGAGCGCATGAGCGCCGCCCGGCCGCTCCGGAGGCGCTCGCTCCCCCTCCCTCCTGGAGGGAGGGCCGGGAAGGGATCCCACATGCGGTCCCCGGGCCATCAAGGCGGCGCAGCCGTCTTGATGGCGCTTTTCGTCGCCACGCTCGCCACCCTGATCGTCACCGGCCTCTTCTATCGCCAGTTCGTGCTGCTCAGGACGATCGAGAACCAGCTACTGGTGTCGCAGAGCCGCCAACTGCTGCGGGGCGCGCTCGACTGGGGCCGTGCCATCCTGCGCGAGGACGCGAACCGTTCCAGCTACGATGCGCTGTCCGAGCCTTGGGCTCAACCGCTCGCCGAGACGCGCCTGGACCAGCTCGGTGAGACCGGCTCCATCGCATCGCTGGCGTCCATCGCCGGCTCGATGGAAGACGCCCAGGGTCGGTTCAACCTGCACAATCTCGTGAACAACGGCGAAATCGTCGACAAGGAACTGGAGTCGCTTCGACGCCTGGCGTCGCTGCTGGAACTGCCGACGCAGACGGCCGACCTGATCGCCGAGCGCATGCTCGAGTCCGAGGGAATGCCTCCCTCGTCCGACGACACGCCGGGCGATGGGTCGGGCGAGGCCGAGCGCGTGCCGTTGCCGCTGATGCTCCCGCGCGACATCCGAGGGGTCCAGGGCGTCGCCCCGGAGGCAGCCGACCGGCTCGCGCCTTACATCGTGGTGCTGGACGAGCGCACCGCAGTCAATGTAAACACGGCATCGGCTGAAGTGATCGCGGCGCGGGTGCCGGACCTGTCCCTGGCCGAAGCGCGCTCCCTCGTCGCCGAACGCGAACGCATCTCGTACTTCAACAGCCTCGGTGAAGTGCGAACAAGGCTGGGTGCGAAGGGCTCCGCCGTCACTGATTCCGAGCTTTCGACGAACTCGCGTTTCTTCTTCATCCGGGGAGAAGTGAAGCTCGATCGAGCCGTGACACGCATGGAAGCACTGGTCAAACGCGGCGCGCCCGGCCAGGGTCCCGCTGCGGTGAACATCCTGTGGACCCGCGAAATCTGATCGGACCATGAAAGAGAAAAGCGCCCAACGCCTGCTCGTCTTCGTGCCGCCTCGCAGTTCGATGGCCGGGCGCAGCCAGCTCGCCACCAGCACGGTGGTCGACTATGTCGCCACGGGCGGGAGCAGCGCCCGCGGGCAGACACCGATCGCGCTGCTTCCGAAAGCGGGTTCGGTCGACATCGTGTTCGACGCGAGCGACGTGTTCATCACGACGATCGATCCTCCGAAGCTCGCCGAAGGAAAGCTCCGGATGGCGTTGCCGAACATCCTCGAGGAGCGCCTGCTCGCCGATCCCGCGGACTGCCACTTCGCCTTCAGGCAGTCGCGCGGCGGCGGCAACACGGCCGCCGGCGAAGCTCCGAAATTGCCGGTCGCGGTCGTCGATCGCGGACTGCTCACGCGGGCGCTCGATGCGCTGACTGAGTCCGGCTACCGCGTCCGGGCGGCCTACAGCGAGATCTACACGGTTCCGCCGCCCGCGGCGGGCGTGCTGTCGGTGCGCATCGGCCGTGGCCGCGGAGTTGCCCGCTCCGGAGTGCACGACGGGTTCGCATTCGACATCGGCGATGAAGTTCCGCCCACATTGGCGCTGGCGGCCAGGCAACTCGGCATCAAGCGCATCCACGCCTACGGCCGGGACGCGTCGCGCCTCGCGGCGCTGGCCGAGGGGCTCGGCGTGCAGGTCGACGTGCACGCGGAAGAGGTCGAGGCGGGCAGCACCGACGGTGCCGTGAACCTGCTGCAAGGGGCCTTTGCGCAGGGCGGCCTGATGGGTTCCTTCACGCCCGGCGGCCTGATGCCCGCGCTCACCGCGCGCGCGTTGCGCGTCCCGCTCGCGTGGGCCGCCGCGGCCGTGGTCGTCGCGGTCGCCGGCATGAACATCTACTACCTGAAGCTGGACAGCGAATCGAAGGCGCTTCGCAGCCAGATGGAAGCGAGCTTCCGTTCGAACTTCCCGCAGATCACCGCCATCGTCGACCCGATCGAGCAGACCAGGCGCCAGATGTCGGAGCTGAGATCGCGGGCGGGCATTCCGTCCGCGAACGACTTCTCGGTGCTCAATGCGCGCACGGCGCTGCTGCTGTCGATCGCCCCCATCGGAAGCGTCGCCGCCATGGAGTATCGCGACAACGCGCTGAAGGTGAAGTTCAAGCCGGGCACGGGCGACAACGCCGCGCTGCAGAACTCGCTTCGCTCGGCAGCCGTGCAGCAGGGACTTGCCATCCGGTTCGAAGGCGACGGAACCGCCCGCATCACGGCGGCGGGGATGTGACATGGAAGCACTGAAGCAGTTCTGGGCCGAACGAGTGCCGCGCGAGCGCGCCGTCCTGATGCTGGGCGGCTTCCTGCTGCTGGCCGTCATCCTCTATCTCGTCGCGATCGAGCCCGCGTGGACCGGCATCGCGCGGCTGGAGAAGAGCCTGCCGCAGCAGCGCGCCAACGCCGCGGAACTCGAAGCGTTGCTGGCCGAGGTCAAGGCGCTTAAGGGACGCCCGGCGGTGGCGACCATGTCGGCGGGCGACGCCCGCAGCGCGCTGGAGAGTTCGCTGGGCAAGGCGGGCCTGAAGGCCGCGCGCATCGTCCCGCTATCGGACGGCGACATCCAGTTGCAGTTCTCCGACGTGCCGGTGAGCAAGTGGGCGCCGTGGCTTGCGAGCGTCGAGCGCGAGCTCGGCGCGCGCTCCACCGCGGTCACCGTCACCGGTCGCGAGGCGACGCCGGGCAACGTCGATGTGGACCTCGCCTTGCGGCTCGCGCGCAAGTGAAGGCGGTCGATGCGCAAGGTCCTCTTCGTCCTGGCCGCGGTGGCGGGCCTGCTGGCCACGGTGCTGGTCATCGCTCCGGCGCAGTGGGCTGCCTCGGCACTGAAGAACGCGACCGGGAGCCGGATCGAGCTGGCCGATGCCAGCGGCACGGCATGGAACGGCTCCGCCTTGCTGGTGCTTGCATCGTCTCCCGAGCCGTCGGCGCCACGAGCGACGCTGCCCGAGCGACTGTCCTGGCGCCTGAGCCCCTGGTCGCTGGTCGTCGGGCAACTCGACCTCACGGTGACGCATCCCTCGGCGCTCTCGCAGCCACTGGCGGTGCGCGCCCCGCTGTTCGGACCCGGGGCAGCCACGTTGAGCGCAACGACGCTGAGGCTGCCGGCGTCGCTGCTGGTCGGCGTCGGCGCGCCCTGGAACACGATTCGGCCGGGCGGCATCCTGATGGTGAACTGGGATCGCCTGCAGATCGGCGACGGCCGGATCCACGGAAACATCGGCGCCGAGTGGCAGTACGCCTCCAGTGCGCTGACGCCGGTGTCTCCAATGGGCCACTACCGCCTGCAGACCAATGGCGTATGGCCGGGAACTCAGTTGGACTTATTGACCATTTCGGGTCCCCTCGAGCTGAAGGGCAGTGGCACAATCGCCGCGGGCGGGCGCTTACGCTTTACGGGCCGGGCACAGGCCATGGCGGGCACCGACCCGGGCGTGAAGGCGCAGCTCACGGGCCTGATTTCGCTGCTGGGCCGGCGCGACGGAGAGGGAGCCCTCTTGAATTTCGGTGGTTGACATGACAAGCAAGCGCAGTCCCGAACGCGCTGGCGAGTGGTCCCTGTTCCGTTCGATCGCGCTCGTCTGTGCGCTGTCGATGACAGCGACCTCGCTGGCGCCCATGGCCGAGGCACAGGGCAACCGCCCCAAACGCCCCGGAGCAGCCGCACCGGCCGCGGCCGGCGATGCCAGCGGCGCGAACCCGGCCTCGACCGCCGAGCCGGTGATGCTCAATTTCGTGAACGCGGACATCGACGCCGTCGTCCGCGCCATCGGCCAGTACACCAGCCGGACTTTCGTGGTCGACCCGCGCGTCAAGGGAACGCTTTCGCTCGTCACCGAGCGGCCGGTCACGCGCGAGCAGGCCTACGAGCAGTTGCTCACCGCGCTGCGCCTGCAGGGCTTCACGATCGTGCAGACCGGAAACGTCGCGCGGGTGTTGCCGGAAGCGGACGCCAAGCTGCAGGGCGGAGCGGTCGTCAGCCCGCAGGGAAGCGCTCCGCGCGGCGACCAGCTCGTCACGCAGGTGTTCCGCCTGCAGTACGAATCGGCGACGGCGATGGTGCCGATCCTGCGCCCGCTGATCGCGCCGAACAACACGATCTCGGCCTATCCGCAGAACAACACGCTCGTCATCACCGACTACGCCGACAACCTGCGGCGCATCCAGCGGATCATCGAGTCGATCGATACGCCGGCCACTTCGGAAACGGAAATCATCCCGATCAAGTTCGGCCTGGCGATGGAAATCGGCACCGTCGTCAACCGCATGCTCGACGAAGGCGCCCGCGCTGCGGGGCAGGCCATCGATGCCGGCCAGCGGGTCTCGGTGCTGGCTGAACCGCGAACGAACGCACTGATCCTGCGCGCCCCGAGCGCCGCGCGGATGATGCTCGCCAAGAACCTGATCGCCAAGCTCGACCAGCCGGCGCTGACGCCGGGCAACATCAACGTCGTCTACCTGCGCAACGCCGAAGCGTCGAAGATCGCGCCGCTGTTGCGCGCCATCATCAGCTCCGATCCGTCGTTCGTCCCGCAGACCACCGGCAGCGGACTGTCACCCTCCACGGGGATCAGTTCCGGGGCGGGCATGACGACCCAGCAGCCGACCCTCGGCGCAGCCGCGCCCGGCCAGCAGCCGACCACCGGTGCCGGCGGAACCGGACCGCTCTCGGGGATGATCCAGGCCGACCCGGCGACGAACTCGCTGATCATCACGGCACCGGAACCCCTGTACCGGAACATCCGGCAGATCATCGACAAGCTCGACGTGCGCCGCGCCCAGGTGGTGATCGAGTCGCTGATCGCCGAGGTCTCGGCCGAGAAGGCGGCCGAGTTCGGCATCCAGTGGCAGTCGCTGGGCGACATCAACGATTCGGGCACGAACGTCATCGGCGGCACCAACTTCGGCGGGTCCGGACAGAACATCATCGGCATCGCGTCGAACATCGGCAGCGCCGGCCCGGGCCTGAACATCGGCATCGTCCGGGGCAAGGTCGAGATCCCGGGCATCGGCGAGATCCTCAACCTCGGCTTCCTGGCCCGCGCGCTGGAGACCAAGGCGGACGCCAACATCCTGTCGACGCCAACCATCCAGACGCTGGACAACGAGGAGGCGAAGTTCCTCGTCGGCCAGAACATCCCGCTGATCACCGGCTCCTACGCCAACACCGGCGCGGGCGGCACGGCCGCCGGCGTGAACCCGTTCCAGACGTTCGAGCGACGCGACATCGGCCTGCAGTTGCGCGTGCGGCCGCAGATCTCCGAGGGCGGCGTGGTCCGCCTGGCGATCTACCAGGAACTGTCGTCGATCCAGAACACCCTGACGGCGGCGCAGGGCGGCATCATCACCAACAAGCGCAGCTTCGAGTCGATGGTGCTGGTCGAGGACGGCAACATCGTCGTGCTCGGCGGCCTGATCGAGGACAAGACGGACGTCAGCAAGAGCCAGGTGCCCATCCTCGGGAACATTCCGATCATCGGCGAACTGTTCAAGTACGAGAACCGCAAGCGGACCAAGACCAACCTGCTCGTGTTCCTGCGGCCGTACGTCGTGCGCGACGAGGCGACCTCGTCGGCGCTGGCGATGGATCGCTACGACTACATCCGCGGGCAGATCGCCAACAGCACCGTCGCCGACAACATCATCTTCCGCGACCTCGAGAGCCGGCAGATGCCGGAGCGGCCGCCGGTTGCGCCATCGATGAGGCGGTCCGACCCGCCCGCTCGGCCTCCGCAGGCCCCGGCTGACCCGGCCATGCCGGCGCCGGCGCCATCGGGCGAGCCGCCGCCGTCTTCTTCAACGAGCGCACTGCCGCAAGCCGCGGCGCCGTCGAGCGGCGCGTTTGCCGCGCAGGGACCGGCGCCTGGCGGCGGCGTACAACTGGTGCAGGTGACGACCGTCAACGAGATCGCCCGCGGCCGCGAGTTGCAGCGCCAGTTGCGCGACGCCGGCTTCGACGCCTACTGGGAAAGCGTGAAGACCGGGAGCGGCGAAATGGTGCGGGTGCGCGTTGCGGTCAACCAGGCAACGCAGAGTGTCCCCGACACCGTCGCGAAGCTGAAGGCGATGGGCTTCGACCCGGTCCTCGTGACCCCGTGACGGGCAGGATCCGGCAGTGACACAGGCCAGCCGCTACGTCCCCTACGCCTTCGCGCGGGACAACGCGATCCTGCTCGTTCCCACGACCGAGCGCGACGCCGAGGCGTGGATCAGCAACGCGACCCCGCTGGCCGCGCTCAACGAAGTGATGCGTGTGTTCCCGGGCAAGGTCCGCCCGGTCGTGGTCGAGACCGTCAAGCTGACCGAGGCGATCTCCAAGACGTACGGTGACCAGGGCGGGTCGGCGCAGCAGATCGTCGGTGACATCGAAGGCGAATTCGACATCACGCGGATGATGCAGGAGGTCCCCGACGTCGAGGACCTGCTGGAGACGGAGGACGACGCCCCGATCATCCGCATGATCAACGCGCTGCTGACGCAGGCCGCGCGCGACGGCGCCTCGGACATCCACATCGAGCCATTCGAGACCTATTCGATGGTGCGGTTCCGGGTCGACGGCACGCTGCGCGACGTCGTGCGCCCCAAGCGCGCGCTGCACGCTGCGCTGGTGTCGCGGATCAAGATCATGGCCGCGCTCGACATCGCGGAGAAACGCCTGCCGCAGGACGGCCGGATCACGCTGCGCGTCGGCGGCCGTCCGGTCGACGTCCGCGTGTCCACGCTGCCGACCGGCCACGGCGAGCGCGTCGTGCTGCGCCTGCTGGAGAAGGACCTGTCGAAGCTGGAACTCACCAACCTCGGCATGGCCCAGGGGACGCTCGCGCGCTTCGACCACCTGATCCACCAGCCGCACGGGATCATCCTGGTCACCGGCCCGACCGGCTCCGGCAAGTCGACGACGCTGTACGCGGCGATCCGCCGGCTCGACAAGAACACCACGAACATCATGACGGTCGAGGACCCGATCGAATACGACATCGAGGGCATCGGCCAGACGCAGGTCAATCCGAAGATCGACATGACCTTCGCGAAGGCGCTGCGCGCGATCCTTCGGCAGGACCCGGACATCGTGATGATCGGCGAGATCCGCGACCTGGAGACCGCGCAGATCGCGGTGCAGGCATCGCTGACCGGCCACCTCGTGCTCGCCACGCTGCACACCAACGACTCGGCGTCGGCAGTCACGCGGCTCATCGACATGGGGATCGAACCCTTCCTGCTGTCGTCGTCGCTGCTCGGCGTGCTCGGGCAGCGCCTCGTCCGCAAGCTGTGCACGCGCTGCCGGCAGCCGGATCCCGCCACCGGCGGCTTCCGCGCCGTCGGCTGCGAACACTGCGGCAACACCGGATACCTGGGTCGCACCGGCATCTACGAGCTGCTGACGGTCGACGACGAAATGCGGCTGCTGGTTCACCGCGGCGCGAACGACACCGACGTCCGCCGCCTCGCCGAGAAGGGCGGGATGATCAACATGCGGGCCGATGCCCAGCGCTGGATCAAGTCCGGCGTCACCTCACAGGAAGAAGCCCTCCGGGTGACTCGCGAGGGATAGGCGGCGCATGGCTGCATTCCGTTTCGCCGCTGCCGACGCGTCCGGCAAGGAACAGTCCGGCGTCCTCGAGGCCGACAGCGCACGGCTCGCGCGCCAGCTGCTGCGCGGCCGCGGCCTGATCCCGCTTTCCGTCGAGCCGGTGTCGCACCAGGCGAGCGGGAGAGGCCGTGGCGGGCTGTCGATCGGCCGCCGCCTGGGACAGACCGAGCTCGCCGTGATCACGCGGCAACTCGCCTCCCTGCTCGGTGCGCAGCTGCCGGTTGCCGACGCGCTCACCGTGATGGTCGAGCAGAGCGAGAAGCAGCAGGTGCGCGAGCTGATGGCGTCGATCCGCACCGACGTGCTGGGCGGCAGTTCGCTGTCCGATGCACTCGCGCGGCACCCGCGCCAGTTTCCGGAGATCTACCGCGCCCTCATCGCCGCCGGCGAGGAATCGGGCAAGCTCGGCTCGGTGCTCGGCAGTCTCGCCGACTACGTCGAGGAACGCGCGAAGCTGCAGCAGAAGATCACGCTCGCGTTCGTCTATCCGGCCATTGTCACGTTCGTCGCGCTCGCCGTCGTGATCGGCCTGCTGACCTACGTGGTGCCCCAGGTGGTGCAGGTGTTCGCGAACACCAAGCAGGCGCTGCCATTGCTCACCGTTGCCCTGATCGCGCTGTCGGACTTCGTGCGCGGCTACGGCTGGGTTGTCGCCGTGGCCGTGGCGGTGATCGCCTTCCTGGTCCAGCGCTCGCTGCGCGTCGAGGCGGTGCGCCGGCGCTGGCACAAGCGCATCCTGACGCTGCCGGTCATGGGCGTGCTGTCGCGCTCGATCAACACCGCGCGCTTCTCGTCGACGCTGGCGATCCTCGTCGGCTCCGGCGTGCCGATGCTGCGATCGCTGCAGGCTGCCGGCGAGACGGTCACCAACCTCGCGATGCGCAGCCGGGTGATGGACGCCGTGCAGCGCGTGCGCGAGGGCTTTTCGCTGGCAAAGGCGCTGCGGGCCGACAGCGACGAGGAGCGCCGGCCCGGCCACGTGAAGCTCTTCCCGCCGGTGCTGATTCACCTGATCGCCTCCGGCGAAGCCACCGGCAAGCTGCCGGAGATGCTCGACCGGGCGGCCGACATCCACGCGCGCGAAGCCGAGCGCCGTGCGCTGTTCTTCACCTCGCTGCTCGAGCCGATCCTGATCCTGACGATGGGTGTCGTCGTCATGCTGATCGTGATGGCCGTCCTGCTGCCGATCATCGAGATCAACCAGCTGGTTAGATAGGCGAGCGAGGTTTACGCGATCGCTGCGCGATCGCACGTGCACCTCGCTCGGACCAGTCAGTGAGCCGGGCTTCGGAGCGGCCGGGCGCCCGACTCAATTTCAAAGGCAACGCGGGGCCATCACCACGGCGCCGCGCCCTCATAATTCGGCCATGATCCGCCCCCTGATTGAATCCCTGCCCGCCTCCCGCATCCGCGAGGTGGCCAATGCCGGCATCGGCCGCGCCGACGTGCTGAAGTTCTGGTTCGGCGAAGGCGACCAGGTCACGCCCGCCTTCATCCGCGAGGCGGCCAAGGCGGCGCTCGACGCCGGACAGACCTTCTACAACCACAACCTCGGGATCGAGGAACTGCGCGCCACGCTGGCGGCGTACGCAAACCGGCTGCATGCCCCGCGTCAGCCCGTGACGGTCGACCGGATCGCCGTGACCAGCGCCGGCGTGCAGGCGCTGTCGCTGATCGACCAGGCGCTGATCGACCCGGGCGACCGCGTCGCGATCGTCACGCCAGTCTGGCCGAACCTGACCGCGATGCCGCGCATCATGAGCGCCGACGTCGTGCGCGTGCCGCTGGCGTGCCACGACGGCTGCTGGTCGCTCGACCTGCAGCGCCTGCTCGACGCGGCGACCCCCGGGACCCGGATGGTGCTGGTCAACGCGCCGAACAACCCGACCGGGTGGACGATGCCGCGCGCCGACTGGGTCGCGCTGGTGGAACACTGCCGCCGGCACGGCATCTGGCTCGTTTCCGACGACGCCTACGAGCGGATCGTCTTCGATCCGGCGCTGACGTCGAACGGCCATGCGCCGAGCGTGCTCGACCTCGTCGATGCCGACGACCGCTACATCAGCGCCAACACGTTCTCGAAGAGCTGGACGATGACCGGCTGGCGGCTCGGCTGGATGGTGGCGCCGCGCGCGTTCATCGCGCAGGTCGGCAAGGTGATCGAGTTCAACACGTCCTGCGCGCCGCCCTTCGTGCAGCAGGCGGGCATCGTCGCCGTGCGGGACGGCGAGCCGCTCGTCGCCGACACCGTGGCGCGGCTGCGCGCGTCGCGCGACCTGCTGGTCCGCGAACTCGCGGCGCTTCCCGGCGTCGAGGTCGCGCCGCCGCCGGGCGCGATGTACCTCTTCTTCAAGGTTGCCGGGTTCAGCGGCGACAGCCTCGCGTTCGCGAAGCGCCTGGTCGCGGAAGCGGGCCTTGGCATCGCCCCGGGCGTGGCCTTCGGCCCCGAGGGCGAGGGCTATCTTCGCTGGTGCTTCGCCGCGTCGGACGCGTTGCTGCTGCAGGGCGCCGAGCGCCTGCGCAAGTTCCTGAAGAACGCGCTCGCGGCCTAGGCCGGCGCGGCTTCCCCGACCAGCCCGCGCTTGGCGAGCATCGGCTCGACGGCGGCGTCGCGTCCGCGGAACGCGCGGTAGGCGGCGCGCGGCTCGACCCGGTTGCCTGCCGAGTACACGTGCTTGAGCAGGCGCGACGCCACCGCAGGATCGAACGGATCGCCCGTCGCCGTGAAGGCGCCGTAGCCGTCGGCGTCGAGGACCTCGGCCCACATGTAGACGTAGTAGCCGGCGGCGTACCCCGAACTGGCGAACAGGTGCTGGAAGTGCGCCAGGCGGTGATAGACGTACGTGCCCGGGGGCATGCCGATGCGCTCGAGCTCGGCCCGCTCGAACTCGGCGATGTCGACGCCGTCGGCGTCGGTCCGGGCGTGCAGCGCCATGTCGAGCAGCGCGCAGGCGGTGTAGCCGACGGTCTCGAATCCCTGGTTGAAGCGCCGCGCCTGCTTGATGCGCTCGATCAGGTCGTCCGGGATCGGCTCGCCGGTGCCGACGTGGCGCGCGTGTTTCTTCAGCACCGCCGGCTCGAGTATCCAGTGCTCGAACAACTGCGACGGCAGCTCGACGAAGTCGCGCAGCACCTTGGTGCCCGACAGCCGCTCGTAGGTCACGTCCGACAACATGCCGTGCAGGCCGTGGCCGAACTCGTGGAACAGCGTGCGCACGTCGTCGAGCGACAGCAGGGTGGGCTCGCCGCGCGGAGCCTTCGCGAAGTTGTTGTTGTTGACGACGATCGGAATCACCTCGCCGCCGGCGCGCGACTGCCAGCGGTAGGCGCTCATCCACGCGCCGCTGCGCTTTGAGGAACGCGCGAAGTTGTCGTGCAGGAAGACGGCGACGGTGCGGTCGCCGCGCCGGACTTCGTAGACGCGCACGTCCGGGTGATACGCCATCAGGTCGGGCCGCGCGATGAACCGCACCCCGAACAGCCGATGCGCGCAGTCGAACGCGGCCTCGGCGATGCGTTCCAGCGGGAAGTAAGGCTTCACGTGCGCGTCGTCGACGTCGTAACGCGCCTGGCGCACTTTCTCGGCGTAGTAGCGCCAGTCCCATGGCTCGAGGGCAGTTGGCTGGCCCATCGCCGCGGCCTGGGCCTGCAGCGCCGAATACTCCTCCCGCGCCCGCGCCTTCGCGGGTTCCCACACGCGCTGCAGCAACTGCTGCACGGCCGCCGGCGTCCCCGCCATGCGATCGACCAGCGCGAAGTCGGCGTAGCTCTCGTATCCCATCAGGCGCGCCTGCTCGGTGCGCAGTTTCAGGATCTCGCGCGCGATCGGACGGTTGTCGTGCTCGCCGTCGTTCTCGCCGCGCGCCTTCCAGGCCCGGTACGCCTGCTCGCGCAGGTCGCGCCGGGCCGAGAACGTCAGGAACGGAACGACGATGGACCGGCTGGTCGTGATCGCCCAGGCTTCCGGGTCGCCACGCTCGAGGGCAGCGCCCTTGGCGGCATCGCGCACCGAGGCCGGCAGCCCGGCAAGATCCTCCTCGGAGCGCAGCCACATCACCCAGTTCGACTCGTCCGCCAGGACGTTCTGCGAAAAGGCGGTTTGCAACTGGGCCAGTCGTTCGGCGATCTGCGCTAGCCGGGCCTTGGCCTCGTCGCCGAGCCGCGCGCCGGCGAGCACGAAGTCGAGGTGGATCCGTTCGAGCAGACGCCGCTGCTCGTCGTCGAGTCCGAGCGACTCGCGGCGTGCGTGCAGTTCATCGACCCGCGCGAACAGCCTCGCGTCGAGATAGGTCGCGCTCTCGTGCGCGGCGAGCTTCGGCGCCACGTCGCGCTCGACCGCCTGCAGCGCAGGCGAGGTCTCGGACGAGGCGAGGTTGAAGAACACCTGCTCGATGCGCACGAGGCGCCGGCCGCTGCGGTCGAACGCGACCACCGTGTTCTCGAAAGTCGGCGCGACCGGGTTCGCGGCAATCGCGGCGATTTCATCGGCGTGCTCGCGGACCGCGGCCTCGAACGCGGGCGCGAAGTGCCCGGGCTGGATGCGGTCGAAGGGCGGAAGCTGGAACGGGGTGTCCCAGGGCTGCAGCAGGGGATTGGCGGGCTGGAGCATCTTTGAAGTCTGTCGGACGCGATAGCCGCGAAGGATACCGCCGCGCCCCGACAACGTGACTCGACCCATCGGACGGATGGATGAGTTCGCGAACGGCGAGCGTCGGGCAGCATGGCCCTTCCATAGGGTCGATGCATCGGACCGCGGTCCTCTCTGCGACGCGGGCAGCCTCCGGAAAACCTCGACCACGCTGCCCAGGGGAGAGTCCGATGAGTGAGGAGAACGCCGGTCGGTCGAGCCGACGCTTCCGGCTGGCCGCCGCGGCCGCCGCGGCAACGCTGACGATCGCCGCCTGCGGCGGCGGCAGCAGCGGATCGTCCGCTTCGTCGGAGCCCGCGCCGCTGCCGCCGGGCGTCGCGCCGACCGCGAGCGAGGCCGCACGCTTCCTGACGCAGTCGACCTTCGGGCCCACCGACGCATCGATCGAGCGCGTTCGCAGGATCGGTTACCCGGCGTGGATCGAAGAGCAGTTCGCCCTCCCGGCGACACCGCACCTCGCCTACGTGCAGGCGCACTACGACCCGGCGATCTCCGGGCAGAACTTCAACTGGCTGCAGGACAGCTTCTGGCAGCAGGCGCTCACCGCCCCGGACCAGTTGCGCCAGCGCGTCAAGTTCGCGCTGTCGCAGATCCTCGTGGTGTCGGCCGAGAACGGCACGATCGCCAGCCTCGCCGACAGCCACGCGAGCTACGTGGACCTGCTGGGCGAGCACGCCTTCGGCAACTACCGCCAGCTGCTCGAGGCGGTGGCCACGCACCCGGCGATGGGGATCTACCTAACGCACCTGCGCAACCGCAAGGGCGACCCGGTCACCGGGCGCGTGCCCGACGAGAACTTCGCGCGCGAGGTGATGCAGCTCTTCTCGATCGGGCTGCTCGAACTGAACCCGGACGGAACGGCGCGCCTCGTCAACGGGGCTCCAGTCGAGTCCTACACGAACGCCGACACCAGCGGCATCGCGCGCGTGTTCACCGGCTGGAGCTGGGCCGCACCGACGACGACCGATGCGGCATTCAACGGCTCGACGACCGCGACCTACCCGGACCGCAGCGTACGGCCGATGCAGGCGTATCCGCAGTTCCACGAGACCGGCGCGAAGACCTTCCTCGGCGTGACGATCCCGCCCAACACGTCGGCGCAGGCGAGCATGAAGATCGCCATGGACACGCTGTTCAACCATCCCAACCTGTGCCCGTTCATCGGCCGTCAGCTCGTGCAACGGCTGGTGACGAGCAATCCAGGCCCGGCGTACGTGGGCCGCGTCGCGGCCGCGTGCGCGAACAACGGGTCGGGCGTGCGCGGCGACATGAAGGCGATCATCCGCGCGATCCTGCTCGACGCCGAGGCGCGCGATGCGGGCAGGCTCGCCGATCCGCAGTGGGGCAAGGTACGCGAGCCGGTGCTGCGCCTGTCGAACTGGGCGCGCTGCTTCAACACGGCGTCGGCGTCCGGCAACTGGACGATCCGCGGCCTCGACAGCCCGTCCTCGTCCCTCGGCCAGCAGCCGCTCCGCGCGCCGTCCGTCTTCAACTTCTACCGGCCGGGCTACACGCCGCCGAACACGGGCATCGCGACCGCCGGGCTGGTGGCCCCCGAGTTCCAGGCCATCGGCGAGACATCGGTGGTCGGCTACACGAACTACATGCAGAGCGTGATCGTCAACGGCGCGGGCGTCGCGGTGAACGGAGTGCGCGACGTGCGCGCGAACTACGCGGCGGAGCAGGCGGTCGCCGACAACGCGGATGCCCTGATGGACAGGATCGACCGCTGCCTCACCAACGGGACGATGCCGGCGGCGATGCGGCAGGAAATCCGCAGCGCCGTTAACGCGATCAGCCTGACCGCCACGAACGGACGCGCCAACCGCGTCCACACCGCCATCCTGCTGACGATGGCGTCCCCTGAATACCTGGTGCAGAAGTGAGGAGACGGCCATGACCACGCAAGCTTCCCGCCGGCAGTTCCTGCGGACCGCGTCGGCGCTCTCGGTGGCCGGCGCCGCGACGCCTTTCGCGCTGAACCTGGCATCGATCGCCGCCGCCTCGGCGCAGACGGCGCCGGACTACCGGGCCCTCGTGTGCGTGTTCCTGTACGGCGGCAACGATGCGCACAACACGGTCGTCCCGTACGACAGCGCGTCGTACCAGGCTTACGCAGGCGCCCGGGCGACGCTCGCCTGGGACCAGGCGACCGAGCTGGTCCCGCTCACGCCCGCCGTGCCGGCGGCGGACGGCCGGCAGGTCGCGCTGCCGCTGCCGCTCGCGCCTCTGGCGACGCTGTTCGACGCCGGCCAGTGCGCGGTCGTCGCGAACGTCGGGCCGCTCGTGGCACCAACGAACCGCGCCAGCTACACCGGGCGGTCCGTGCCGTTGCCGCCGAAGCTCTTCTCGCACAACGACCAGCAGTCGGTGTGGCAGGCCTCGGTGCCCGAGGGCGCGAAGTTCGGATGGGGCGGCCGCATCGGCGACCTGCTCGCCGCGCAGAACGCGAACGCGCTGTTCACCTGCCTGACGCCGAGCAGCAATGCGGTGCTCCTCAGCGGACAGCAGGTCCGCCCGTTCCAGCTCGACGCCAACCAGGGCTCGATCGCGTTCTCCGCCCTCGGCTCCAACTCGCTGTACGGTTCGGCGGCCGGCGCGACCGCGCTGCGCGCACGCCTGACCGCGACCAGCGGGCACTTGCTCGAGCACGAACTGGGGCGTGTCAACCAGCGCTCGATCGAAGGAAACGCCGCGCTCCGGACCGCGCTGCAGAGCGCGCCGACGCTCACGCCTCCCACCGGCAACGGGCTCGCGAACCAGCTCGCGCTCGTGGCGCGCGTGATCAGCGCGCGGTCGCAGCTCGGCGCGACGCGCCAGGTGTTCCTGGTCTCGCTTGGCGGCTTCGACACGCACTCCAACCAGGCGACGGCCCACACGGCGCTGCTGACGCAACTCGCCAATGCGATCGCGTTCTTCCAGGCGACGATGACGCAGTTCGGCACGGCGAACAACGTCACTCTCTTCACCGCATCGGACTTCGGCCGCGCACTGCTGTCCAACGGCGACGGCTGCGACCACGGATGGGGCGCGCACCACTTCGTGGTCGGCGGTGCCGTGAAGGGCAGGCAGGTCTACGGAAGCTTCCCCGACCTGACGGCAGGCGCGCCGACCGACGCCGGCAACGGCCGCCTGATCCCGACGACGTCCGTCGAGCAGTACGCGGCGACGATGGCAGGCTGGATGGGGGTGGGCGCGAGCGACCTGCGGCTGATCCTGCCGAACCTGCCCAACTTCGCGACGGACACCCTCGGCTTCATGGCCTGAGCCCGGTCGGGCCGTCACGCGGGCTATGCTCGGAACCTGAAGATCCCGAGCAGATAATCAGGAGCCGACCATGAGCGCACCGCTGCCGCCCGCCAGTGCCACCCCGTCCGACTCGCTCGTCACGACGACCCACGTCGTGTACGCGCTCCACACGCTCGGCCTCGTGATCGGCGCGTTCGGCACTGCCTCGGTGATCGGCGCGTTCCTGTTCGGCTGGCCGTCCATCATCGCCGTCATCATCAACTACGTGAAGCGATCCGAGGTGCGCGGCACGTGGCTCGAATCGCACTTCTCCTGGCAGATCCGCACGTTCTGGTGGGCGCTGTTGTGGGCGCTCGTGATCGGCATCGTCGGAACCGTTTTCGCCATCGTGCTCGTCGGCTTCGCGATCTGGATCATCGGCTTCTTCGCGCTCGGCGTCTGGGCGATCTACCGGATCGCTCGCGGCTGGCTCCGCCTGCGGGACCGCCAGCCGATGCCGATGTAGGCGGCGGGACGCCCCTCTTGATGACGCGGGCATGGCGGCATCGCTGACGCACCGCATGATTGAGAGCCGCGTGGGTGCGGTGCTACTCTGGCGCCCACTCAAACGCCCGGACTGACCGGGCGATCGCCAGGCGGGTCCACAAGGCGCGCCCCGGCTGCCGGCAGAAGCGAACCGCGCTCGACTGCCGCGCTCCCAAGAACACGATTTTTGGCAGGAGCCTCATGAACGCCCCTCTCTCCGATGCCGTCCGCCGTGCGCTGACGGAGGTCACCCTCGACGACAAGTGGACCCTGGACCGCGGCCGCGCGTACATGAGCGGCACGCAGGCCCTGCTGCGGCTCGCGATGCTGCAGCACCAGCGCGACCGGCTCGCCGGCCTGAACACGGCCGGCTTCATCAGCGGCTACCGCGGATCACCGCTCGGCGCCGTCGACCAGACCGCGTGGAAGGCCCGCAAGCATCTCGAGCGCCACAACGTCCGCTTCCAGCCCGGGCTCAACGAGGATCTCGCCGCCACCTCGGTGTGGGGCACGCAGCAGCTCAACCTGTTCGAGGGCGCGAAGGTCGATGGCGTCTTTTCGATGTGGTACGGGAAGGGCCCGGGCGTGGATCGCTGCGGCGACGTGTTCAAGCACGCGAACGCGGCCGGCACCAGCCGCCACGGGGGCGTGCTGGCGCTCGCCGGCGACGACCACGGGGCCAAGTCGTCCACGCTGCCGCACCAGTCGGACCACATCTTCAAGGCCTGCATGATGCCGGTGCTGTTCCCGGCCACGGTCCAGGAGTACCTCGACCTCGGCCTGCACGGCTTCGCGATGAGCCGCTACGCCGGCGTCTGGGTCGCCATGAAGACCGTGACCGAGGTCGTCGAAGCGTCGGCCTCGGTCGTCGTCGATCCCGCGCGCGTCGACATCCAGCTGCCGGCGGACTTCCGCATGCCGCCCGGCGGGCTGAACATCCGCTGGCCCGACGCCGCGCTGGACATGGAGGCGCGGCTGCTCGACTACAAGCTGTATGCCGCGCTCGCGTACTGCCGCGCCAACCAGCTCAACCACACGGTGATCGACTCGCCGCACGCGCGCTTCGGCATCGTCGCCAGCGGCAAGGCATTTCTCGACGCGCGCCAGGCGCTCGCGGACCTCGGGCTCGACGACGCGACCTGCGCCGACATCGGCATCCGCCTCTTCAAGTGCGGCATGGTGTGGCCGCTCGAAGCGACGGCGATCCGGGGCTTCGCCGAGGGCCTCGAGGAGATCCTGGTCGTCGAGGAGAAGCGGCAGCTGCTCGAGTACCAGCTGAAGGAAGAGCTGTTCTCGTGGATCGGCACCGGCAAGCGCATCCCGCGCGTGATCGGCAAGTTCGACGAAAAGGACGGCGGCGAGTGGGCGGTGCCGCAGGGCAACTGGATCCTGCCCGCGCACTTCGAGTTTTCTCCGGCCATCGTCGCGAAGGCGATCGCCCAGCGCATCGGCAAGCTGGAACTGCCGGCGGACATCCGCGCGCGCATGCAGGCCAGGCTCGCCATCATCGAAGCGAAGGAGAAGGCGCTGGCGCGGCCGCGCGTGGTCTCCGAGCGCAAGCCCTGGTTCTGCTCGGGCTGCCCGCACAACACGTCGACCAACCTGCCGGAAGGGTCGCGCGGCGTCGCGGGCATCGGCTGCCACTACATGGTCGTGTGGATGGACCGCAACACGTCCACCTATACCCAGATGGGCGGCGAAGGCGTGCCGTGGATCGGCCAGGCGCCGTTCACGAACGAGAAGCACATCTTCGCGAACCTCGGCGACGGCACCTACTTCCACTCGGGGTCGCTCGCCGTGCGCGCCGCGGTGGCGGCCGGCGTCCGCATCACCTACAAGATCCTGTTCAACGATGCCGTCGCGATGACAGGCGGGCAGCCGACCGACGGCCAGATCACCGCGCCGCTGATCACGCAGCAGATGGCGGCCGAGGGCGTGCAGAAGATCGTGATCGTCACCGACGAACCGGAGAAGTACGACGCGACCAGCGAGCTCGTCCACACCGCGGTCAACGCCCACGGCGCCACGGGCAATGCGTGGAAGCTCGCCCCCGGCGTGACCGTCCACCACCGCGACGAGCTCGAGCGCATCCAGCGCGAACTGCGCGAGTACCCCGGCGTGTCGGTGCTGATCTACGACCAGACCTGCGCGTCCGAGAAGCGGCGCCGGCGCAAGAAGAACACGCCCGAGAAGGTCGCATTCCCCGATCCCGCGCGCCGGGTCGTCATCAACGACCTCGTGTGCGAGGGCTGCGGCGACTGCAGCGTGAAATCGAACTGCCTGTCGGTGGAGCCGCTCGAGACCGAGTTCGGCCGCAAGCGCCAGATCAACCAGTCCTCGTGCAACAAGGACTACTCGTGCCTGAAGGGCTTCTGCCCGAGCTTCGTCACAGTCGAAGGCGGCAAGCTGCGCAAGGGCAAGGCCTCGACGGCAGGCACCGTGCCCGACCTGCCGCAGCCGACCGTGGCGTCGCTGCGCGAGCGTGGTTCGTACGGCATCGTCATCACCGGGGTCGGCGGCACGGGCGTGGTCACGATCGGCCAGCTGCTCGGGATGGCCGCGCACCTCGAGGGCAAGGGGGTGTCGGTGCTCGACATGGCGGGCCTCGCCCAGAAGGGCGGCGCCGTCTTCTCGCACGTGCAGATCGCCCCGCGGCAGCAGGACCTGTTCGCGACGCGCATCGCGATGGGCGACGCAGACGTCCTGCTGGGCTGCGACCTGGTCGTGACGTCGTCGAACGAGGCGCTGTCCAAGGTCCACACGAACCGCACCCGCGCGCTGGTCAACACGTCGGAGTCGCCGACCGCGGACTTCGTGCGCAACCCCGACTGGCAGTTCGGCAGCCCCAGCCTCGCCCAGCAGGTGCGCGAAGCGGTCGGCGACAGCGAGTGCGCGTTCGTCGATGCCAACGCACTCGCCACGGCGCTGATGGGCGACGCGATCTACACCAACCCGTTCATGCTGGGCTACGCATGGCAGAAGGGCTGGCTGCCGCTCGCGTACGAAACGATGGTGCGCGCGATCGAGATCAACGGCGTCGCGGTCGACAACAACCGCAAGGCCTTCGAGTGGGGGCGCTATGCCGCGCACGACCCCGAAGCGGTCCGGCGGACGGTCTTCCCGGACAACGTGGTCGAACTCAGGCGGTTCTCCAGTTCGCTGGAGGAGCTCGTGGCCCGCCGCGTCGAGTTCCTGACCGGTTACCAGAACGCGAAGTACGCGCAGCGCTATGCGGACCTGGTGGAGCGGGTGCGCAAGGTCGAGTCGGACCGGCTGCAGTCGAGCAAGCTCGCCGAGGCGGTCGCCCGCAACTACTTCCGCCTGCTGGCGTACAAGGACGAGTACGAAGTGGCGCGCCTGCACTCGGACCCGGCGTTCCGCGCGCGGATCGCCGCGCAGTTCGAGGGCGACTACTCGCTGAACTTCCACCTGGCGCCGCCGCTGCTCTCGAAGATCGATCCGGACACCGGCCACCCGCGGAAGAAGCGCTACGGCCCGCGCATGATGACGGCGTTCTCGATCCTCGCGAAGCTGAAGGGACTGCGCGGCACGCCGCTCGACATCTTCGGCCGCACCGCCGAGCGACGCACCGAGCGGCAGCTGATCGCCGAGTACGAGGGGCTGGTCGACGAGTTGCTCGCGAAGCTCGACCGCGACAACCACGCGGTCGCGCTGCAGCTCGCCGCACTGCCCGCGGAGATCCGCGGCTTCGGGCACGTCAAGGAGAGCAACCTGCAGACCGCGCGTGTCAGGTGGACCGAGCTGCTCGCGCGTTTCCGCGGCCAGCAGGTCGCGCAGGTGATCCGGATGCCGTCGAGAGCGGCCTGATCCGCGGACACCGGAAACCGGAAGGCCTGCGCGCGGCAGGGGCGCCTCCGGCGCCCCTTTGTCAATGGTGGAAAACCGGACGCAAATCTCGCGGTCACTCCTTCACAATGGCGGGCAGTCCAGCCGGGCGCGGCGGGGACACAGGGGAGCCAAGGACATGAGTCACAAGGGCGGCTGTTGCGGAGGTAACGTGTTCACGGACCTCGAGCCCGCCAGGCAGGCCGAGCATCTTGCGATGCTCGCGCAGGAAGCGCGGCTGCTGGAGTTCTCCCTCGAAGGCGAAGACTCCGAGTCCAGGCGCATCGGCGACCGCCTCCAGCGCGCGCTGGAAAGCGCGCTCGACGCCGACGGCCCGGACGAGACCGAAAGCGCGCGCGATGAACTGGAGGAGGTGCTGACCGGCGCCCGCGATGCCGGCCTGCGCCTGTCGGCACACCTGAGCGAGGTCGATGTCGACGGCATCCTCGGCACGATGAAGATGCGCGTGCTCAGCACCGTGCTTGCGCCGCCGTCGCAGGCAAAAGCGATTAGCGCCTGAGGACCGGCCCTCAGGGCTTCACGACCTCCTCCTGGTTCGGATCGCGCGGCTGCTCATCCCCGGGCAGGGCGGCGAGCACGCTGTCCCACACTTCGTCGTTCGTGTCGGTGAAGCGCAGCCGCACCGGCAGCCACTGATACTCGGGCGCCATCCAGATCTCGACTCGGCGCGTGGCCTTCGGTCCCCGCGCCCGATCGAGCTTCAGCGCGCGCACGTCCCGGTCACCGATGCGGACCGGCTCGAACGCCTCGGCGCGGAAGACGTAGGTCTCGATGTTGCGTCGAGCCACCTGGAAACTGATGTCGGCGCCCGGCGTGAAGCGCGAGGGGTACGCCTGGGCGAGCAGCGGCAGGTGGAACTGGAGCGATAGCGGATCCTGCACGCCCTCGAGGAAGCCGGCAGGCTGGCCCGCGCCGCGGCCGGTGAACTGGACGACGCGGGCCGTCCAGTCGAACTCCGCGCGCAGTTCGCGGTTGGTGATCTCGATGCGCTCCAGGTACTTTTCCGGCGCGATCCCGAACGCCTGCAGCGAACCGCTCGACTTCAGGTCGAGCAAGCCCGCCGGATCGACTGTGCGCAACCAGAGCTCGTACCGGCCGCGCGCCGTGTCGACGCTCCAGTCGACGAAGGTCATCGCCCGGATTCCGCGCATCCGCGTGTACGTGGTGCGGTAGGCGATGCGGCCGGTCCTCGGCACTTCTTCCACGCCCGGAGGCAGGCGCGGCTGCTCGGGCGGCGGCGGCGCGGGCGGCTCGACCGGCGGCTCGACCGGCGATTGGGGAACAGGCTCCTCCAGCGGCGGCGGTTCGGGTTCGGCCGGCGGAGGCGCCGGCGCCTGGGTTGGAGCGGACGGCAGCGACGGCGCGTTCGCGGCCCGCGGGCGCGGCGGCCGCGGCGGGGCGGCCGTCGGCGCCGCCTCAGGAGGAGCCGCAGGCAGCGTGATCAGGGACACCGCGAGCGTTCTCTGCGTCGTGTCCTCGGGCTTCAGCGTGTTGAGCCCAGCGGCCACTTCGTACAGCCCGAAAGCGTGCAGGCCGAGAACCGCGACGAGCACGATCGCGATGCGCCACGCGGTCGCGGGTCGCAACGGCTGGCCGAGGAAGGTGAGCGGCATCGAAGGCGAGCGGGCCGTCGAGGAAGTGGAGTCAGGAAAGCGAGGGCCCGGCCGCTAAGATACAGAGATACCGACTGGCCCGGATCACGAAGAACGATGAAACTCGCCACGCTGAAGGACGGGTCTCGCGACGGACAACTCGTCGTCGTTTCGCGCGACCTGTCGCTCGCGCATCACGCGGCCGGCATCGCGCCCCGCCTGCAGGCTGTGCTGGACGACTGGAACTTCCTGGCGCCGCAGCTCGAAGACCTCTACCAGACGCTGAACGAGGGGCGCGCGCGCCACGCCTTCCCCTTCGACCCCCGGCTGGCGATGGCGCCGCTGCCGCGCGCGTACCAGTGGGCGGACGGTTCCGCCTACGTGAACCACGTCGAGCTTGTCCGCAAGGCGCGCGGCGCGGAGATGCCCGAGTCGTTCTGGAAGGATCCATTGATGTACCAGGGTGCCAGCGACGAGTTGCTGGGGCCGCGCGACGACATCGTCTGCCCCAGCGAGGAGTTCGGCATCGACTTCGAGGCGGAGGTCGCCGTCGTCACCGACGACGTGCCGATGGGAACGAAGCGCGCGGACGCCGGGGCCCACATCCGGCTGCTGATGCTGGTGAACGACGTCAGCCTGCGCAACCTGATCCCGGCCGAACTGGCCAAGGGTTTCGGCTTCTTCCAGAGCAAGCCTGCCACCGGATGCTCGCCCGTGGCGGTGACCCCGGACGAACTCGGCGACGCATGGAAGGACGGCAAGGTTCATCTCCCGCTGGTGGTGCACTGGAACCAGGTGAAGGTCGGCGCACCGAACGCCGGCGAGGACATGACCTTCGACTTCGCGCAGCTGGTCGCGCACGTCGCGAAGACGCGCAACGCGCGGGCCGGCTCGATCATCGGCTCGGGCACCGTTTCCAACCTGGATCGCAGCCGCGGCTACTGCTGCATCGCGGAGAAGCGCAGTCTCGAGATGATCGAATCGGGCGCCGCGTCGACGCCGTTCATGAAGTTCGGGGACACGGTGCGCATCGAGATGTTCGACGACCGAGGCAGTTCGATCTTCGGGGCGATCGAACAAAAGGTTGCGCCGCTCGCCCGGCGCTAGCAGACTCCGAGGCAGGAGGAGCCACCAATGAAGAACAAGGGACCGGGCGCGGGACTGCCGTTCGCCAACACGATGGGCGACAGCATGGACCTGATGCGCAAGATGTGGGGCATGGCCGGGCTGCCAGGCATCCCCAGTCCGGCAAACCTCGCGTCGATGGCGATGCGGCTGCCGCAGCAACTGCCGAGCATGGTCGCGCCGACATTCGACGTGAACGAACTCGACAAGCGCATCGCCGACCTGCGCGCGGTGGAGCAGTGGCTCGAACTGAACTCAAGCATGCTGCGCACGACGATCCAGACGCTGGAAGTGCAGCGCGCGACGATCGCCACGCTGAAGGGCATCAGCGGGGCCATGCTGGCGCCGCTGACCAAGCCCGGCCAGAAGGCCGACGTCACCGCCATGGCGATGCCGCCCTTCCCGATGCCACCGCCCGAGCCGGCGGCCGAGCCCGCGCCGCCGCCCGCGAGGAAGAGCAGCCAGAGGCGCCACAAGGCGAAGCCCGCCCATGCGCCGACGGTCACCGAGGCTCCGCTGAATCCCGCCGCGTGGTGGAACACGCTGCAGGACCAGTTCACCAAGATCGCGGCGAGCGCCGCCGCGGGGGCCGCGGCGGCTGACCAGCAGGCACCGGCGAAGAAGCCTTCGAAGGCCGCGGGTGCCCGGCGCGCGGGCAAGGGTCGCTAAGGCTCTCGCGGACGCAGGCTGTCCGCGCGCGGCCGTGCCGTAGCTTCAGACCGTGTAGTTGAGCCCGAGGCGACCGCCGTCGGCGTAGACGGTCGTTCCCGTCACGTAGGAGGCATCGTCGCTCGCGAGGAAGACGGCGATCCGCGCGATCTCCTCCGGCTCGCCGAGCCGCTTCAGGGGCGTGCGCGACAGGATGCGGTCGCGCGCCGCCTCGTTCGTCATCACGGCGGTCTTCAGCATTTCGGTCGCAATCGAACCCGGGCCGATCGCCACCGAGCGGATGCCAAGCGGCGCGAGCGCGAGCGCCATCACCTTCGTCAGCTGGTTGACGCCGCCCTTGCTCACCGTGTAAGGCACCTGGTTCGCGATCGCGAGCACCGCGTTGACGCTCGACATGTTGACGATGACGCCGCGCCCGCCGCCGGCACGCGGCGCCTGCTTCGCCATCTGCCGCGCGGCGGCCTGCGCGCACAGGAATGCGCCCTTCAGGTTGACCCGCAGCACCCGGTCGAAGTCCTCTTCGGCCAGGTCGAGGAACTCGGCGGCGTGGACGATGCCGGCGTTGTTGACCAGGATGTCCACGCTGCCGAAGTGCGTGACGGCGTAATCGACCAGCGCCTCGCACGCGGACCGGTCGCCGACGTCGGCCTGCTTGTAGAGCGCATAGCCGCCGGCGGCCGCGATCGACTTGACGACGGCGCTGCCGCCGACCTCGTTCACGTCGGCGACGACGACGCGCGCGCCGGCCTCGGCGAAGGCGCGGGCGCAGGCCGCGCCAATGCCCTGCGCTGCGCCGGTCACGATGGCGACACGATCAGCAAGCTTCATGGTGGGCTCCGCGTAAGCGTGCGCGGGATTGTCAGGCAAAGACGAGGCACCGTGCTCAGGCCGGCCGGTGTCCGGCGCGCCAGCCCGCCACTGCGGGGCCCACTTCGTCCAGCCTGCCGAGGACGCGCACCCCGGCCGGCGGTCGCCGCTGCAGCACGGGACTCGACCCTCCGGCCCACAACTCCGTCGCCCCCGGCAGTTGCGCCCGCAGGTCCTTCAGGCTCTCGATCACCTGGTGTGGACTGACGACCGACGAAAACGAGAGCGCCACGATGTCGATCTGCTGGCTCTCCGCTCCGCGCACGATCTCCATCACCGGGGTGCGGACGCCGAGGGAAACGCAGCGGGCGCCCTCGAGCGCGAACATCGCCTCCGCCATGAGAACGCCCAGCCCGTGCGGTTCCTGGGGAACGGTGGTCAACAGGACGCGCGGCGAGTCGCCCGGGTGGGGAATCGAGGCGATGGCATTGCGCAGCACGCCCTGCACCGACTCCGTGTACAGGTGCTCCTCGAAGATCGCCAGTTCCCCCCGCGCCCACGCTTCGCCGACCAGGGCTGTCAGCGGTGCAATCACGTCCGCGACGAAGCGGGCAAGACCGGCCTTGACGGCCAGCAGTGCGAGTTCGCGGCGCAGGTCGTCCACGCGGTGGTCGGCGATCAGCTGGAGGAACGGGCGAAGCGCGCCGTCGGGACCGGCCTCCATCGACGCCGGACCGGCCCGCCCATTGCCTGCCTCGGCGAGGGCCTGCAACTGCTCGAGGGACTGCTCGGCGATCTTGCCCGGACGGTGGCCCTGGTCCATCAGGCGCTTGAGCAGGCGAAGCTTTTCGACCTGCTCCGCCGGGTACACCCGCTCCCCGTTGGCATCGCGGGTCGGCTGCGGAAAGCCGTAACGACGCTCCCATACCCTGAGCGTATCTTTCGACAGGCCGGTGTCCCGCTCGACGGCAGCAATCGGAAGCCCGGGGGTCGACGCGGGGATTGGGATCATCGGGATGTTCCAGTGCGCATCCCGCATTTTGTCCTAGACAAACGATCGACTCAAGTACAAAATTCATCCTTCGCTGATGGATCAACCGAGTTCAGGCCGATCGCGCCGGGCCACTCTTTGTCAGTGCCCACTTTCGCAGGACTTCCTATGTCATCGAGCTTCATGCCAGTGATTGGACGCGCTTTCGCCACCGTGGCGATGGTCTTGGCCGTGTCCTTCGGCCCTCCAGTCGCAGCGCAGGAGTGTCCAGCCCTGCTGGCACACACCTTCCCGAAATTGCAGGACGAGTCGCCGCAGAACCTCTGCCAGTACAAGGGCAAGGTCGTCCTGGCGGTCAACACCGCCAGCTACTGCGGCTTCACCCCCCAGTACGAGGGGCTGGAGAAACTGCATGAGCGGTACGCCGCCAAGGGGCTTGTGATCCTGGGTTTTCCGTCCGGTGACTTCGGCAACCAGGAGAAGGCGAACAACAAGGAGATCGCGGAGTTCTGCTTCAACACCTACGGCGTCAAGTTCCCGATGTTCGCCAAGACCTCGGTGCGCGGCGACAAGGCGAACCCGTTCTTCGCTGCGCTGGCCGGCGCGACCGGGCAGCCGCCCAAGTGGAATTTCCACAAGTACCTGATCGACCGCCAGGGCCGCGCGGTCAAGGCGTTCCCGAGCCAGGTCGAACCGCTCGACAGCCGGCTGACCCGCGAGATCGAGGCCGCCCTCGGCGCCAACTGACGGCCCCTGCCCGAAGTTGCGCGACAATGCGCCCTTGACCATGAACGCACCCGACAACATGTACCTGCCGGATGTCCAGGCGAGCGCCGACCGGCGCAACCTGGCGATTCAGCGCGTGGGCGTCAAGTCGCTCGCCCATCCGGTGATGGTGGCGACCGCCCGCGGCCCCCAGCCGTCGGTCGCGTCGATCGACATGTACGTCGGCCTGCCGGCCCACCAGAAGGGCACGCACATGTCGCGCTTCATCGACGTGCTGCAGACCCACCAGCAGCCGCTTGCGATGACCTCGGCGACTGCGCTGCTCGACCGCATGCTGGCGCGGCTGGACGCGACGACCGGCATGATCGAATTCCGCCTGCCGTTCTTCGTGCTGAAGACCGCGCCGGTGTCGGGCGTCGAGAGCCTGATGGACTACCAGTTGACGCTGCTGGCCGAACGCACCGACAGCGGCACCCGCTTCGTCCAGAAGGTGGTCGTGCCGGTGACGAGCCTGTGCCCGTGCAGCAAGAAGGTCGCCGACTTCGGCGCCCACAACCAGCGCGCCCACATCTCGATCACCGCCGAGCTGGCTTCCGAGATGCCGGTGGAGCAGCAGATCCGGATCGCGGAGGAAGCGTCGTCGTGCGAACTGTGGGGCCTGCTCAAGCGGCCCGACGAGAAGTTCGTCACGGAGCGCGCGTACTCGAACCCGAAGTTCGTCGAGGATGTGGTGCGCGATGTCGCGCTCGCGCTCCACGCCGACGACCGCATTGCAGGCTACATCGTCGAAGCAGAGAACTTCGAGTCGATCCACAACCATTCGGCCTACGCGCTGATCGAACACGACAAGCGCAAGACGCGCTGACTCGAAAAGAGCCGCGCGGCGGGGAGGAGAGCCCCGTGCCAACCGCCACCGGGCATGCCCGGAAAAACAACCGGCGGACGTTCGTGAGGGAACTGGCCGGACGGCGCCGCATACGCCTGTCCACGACAACTCGACCTGGTCTCACGAATGAAAATCGCCATCATCGGTTCCGGCATCTCCGGACTCGGCGCCGCGCACGCACTGCGTGACGACGCCCGTGTCACGCTCTACGAGAGCGGTCCGCGCCTCGGCGGCCACACGAACACCGTCGACGTCACCCTCGACGGCGTCACGGCTGGCGTCGACACCGGCTTCCTCGTCTACAACGAGCGCACCTATCCCAACCTGATCCGGCTGTTCGACGAGCTGTCGATCCCGGTCGCGAAGAGCGACATGTCGTTCGGCGTCAGCGTCGCGCGCGGCGGCGGCCGTCGGCTCGAGTGGGCTGGCACCGACCTGAACGCCGTGTTCGCGCAGCGGCGCAACCTGCTGTCGCCCGTCTTCCTCGGCATGCTGCGCGACATCCTGCGCTTCAACCGCGAAGCGACGCGGATCGCGCAGGAGCCCGGCCGCCACGACGGCCTGTCGCTCGGCGAATTCCTCGACCGCGGCGGCTACGGCGATGCCTTCCGGGGCTGGTACCTGCTGCCGATGGCCGCCGCGATCTGGTCGTGCCCGATGGCGACGATGCTCGCCTATCCGCTCGCGACCTTCGCCCGCTTCTGCCACAACCACGGGCTGCTGCAGGTCGAGAACCGGCCCCAGTGGTTCACGGTGCGCGGCGGCGCGCGCCAGTACGTGCGCAGGATCGCGAGCCGAATTCCCGATGTCCGGCTCGGCGACGAGGTCGTCTCCGTGAGGCGCGACAGCGTCACCGGCCAGGTCGTCGTGAAGAGCCGGCACGCGACCGAACGCTACGACCACGTGGTGCTCGCGTGCCACAGCGACCAGTCGCTCGCGGTGCTGGCGGACGCGGATGCCGCCGAACGGAGCATCCTCTCGGCCGTGCAGTACCAGCCGAACCGCGCGGTGCTGCACACCGACACCGCGCTGATGCCGACGCTCAGGAGCGTCTGGTCGTCATGGAACTACATGAGCGACGGCGGCCGGGAGCCGAACGTTTCGGTCACGTACTTGCTGAACAGGTTGCAGCCGCTGCCCTTCGGCACGCCGGTGCTGCTCACGCTGAACCCGATCACCGAGCCGGACGCAGGCAAGGTGATTGCCGAGTTCGACTACGCGCACCCGATCTTCGACGGCGCCGCGATCGCCGCGCAGCGCCGCCTCGCGGATGCGCAAGGACGCCGGCAGGTGTGGTTCGCCGGCGCCTGGACCGGCTACGGGTTCCACGAGGACGGCCTGAAGTCGGGCCTGGCGGTCGCGCACGCGATCCTCGGGCTGGCGCCCGCGCACCGGCTCGCCGCCTAGGCAGGCGGCCGTGCGGCGCGTTCGTTCAGCCGCGGCGCGCGGCCAGCCCGTCGAAGCAGGTGGCCGTGACCAGTTCGACGATCTCGTCGTCCGTGTAATTGCCGGACAGCTTCAGGTAGTCGGACACCGGATCGCACGCCCGCGCGAAGAGGGTGTAGAGAACGACTTCCGGCGGCAGGCCCGGCGCAATCACCTTCCTGCGCTGCGCTTCCTCGATCCAGCCCCCGAGGCGTTCGCTGACCTCGATCAGCAGGTCGACGTAGCCGGGATGCCTGACCAGCGACTCGCGCAGCGCCGATCGGGTCGACGGCAGGGACGGCATCTGGCCGTCCAGATGCTCGCGCAGCGCCCACCGCACGACGCCCTTGAGCTTGTCGATCGCCGGCGCCGGCGCTGGCTGCGCTTCGATCGCGTCGCGCGTCCGTTCGAGCAGCCGGACCAGCGCCGCCGCCGCGAGCGCCTCCTTCGACTCGAAGTGCTTGTAGAGGCTCGGCTTCGCGATGCCGACGCGTGCCGCGACCTCGTCGACCGTCATCAGGTCGTAGCCCTTCTCGGCGAGCAGCGCGTTCACCTCGCGCAGGATCACGTCCTCGCGCAGCTTCAGTTGCTGCTCCCGCAAGGTCGGTCGGCCGACGGCCCGGTTCATCATGGTGGCTCCCTTCGATGCGGGAATTTACCACTCCGTCTCTTCTTGTACTAGTCAGTAATTTTATGTACCGTTGAGTCAAATCCCGCCCATGCCCGTGACCACCGCCCCGTCCACCCCGCTGATCGGCTTCGGCCAGGTACGCCATGCGCGCCTGCGGCCGGCGGTCAATCGCTTCAGCTACGGCGCGTACTTCCTGCGGCTGCCGCTGCGGGCGCTCGCGAAGAGCCCCTTGCGGTCGCGGATGCTCGGCATCAACCGCGCGGCGCCGATGGCCGTGCTCGACCGCGATCACGGCGACGGCCGGCCGCTGCTCGAGTGGATCGATGCGCTGCTCGCCGACCACGGCATTGCCGATGCCGGCGGCGAAATCTGGCTGCACACGTTTCCGCGCGTCTTCGGCTACGTCTTCAACCCGGTCAGCTTCTGGTTCGCCCACCGCAGCGACGGGGCGCTGCGCGCCGTCGTGTGCGAGGTGAACAACACCTTCGGCGAGCGCCACTGCTACCTGCTCGCGCACGACGACGGCAGCCCGCTCGCGTGGGGCGAGGAGGTCAGCGCGCGCAAGGTGTTCCACGTCTCGCCGTTCTGCGCGATCGACGGCCACTACCGCTTCCGCTTCCTGCTGACGGACGACGCCGTCCCGCGCTTCGTCGGCCGCATCGACCACGACACGAGCGATGGTCCGCTGCTGCAGACGGCGCTGTCCGGCGCGCTGGAGCCGCTGACCGACCGCGCGCTGCTGCGCGCGCTGCTCGGCTATCCCGCTTTCACCCTCGGCGTGATCGCGCGCATCCACTGGCAGGCGCTGCGGCTCGCCGCGAAGCGCGTGCCGTTCTTCTCGAAGCCGGCGCCGCCGGCCCATCCCGTGACCCGCTAGACCGATGAACGAACTCGTCCTCCCCTATGACGGCGGCATAGACGCCTCGCGCTTCCCGTCGCACGGCCGCCTCGTGTTGCGCCTGCTCGAGAACCTGTCGCACGGCCGCCTCGACGTCCAGTTCCCGGACGGCCAGCGCGCGAGCTTCGGCAGCCGCGAAGCGCATCCGGCCGACCTGGTCCTGAACAACTGGAACGTGGTCGGCGCGTCGCTCGGCAGCGGCGACATCGGCTTCGCCGAGTCGTACATCGCCGGCGACTGGTCGACGAGCGACCTCCCGCGGCTGCTCACGTTCTTCCTGCGCAACCGCGAGGCGGCGGACCGGCTGATCTACGGCACGTTCGTCGGCCGCCTCGTGCACCGCATCCGGCACCTGCTCAACCGGAACACGCGGGCCCAGGCGCGCCGGAACATCCACGCGCACTACGACCTCGGCAACGCCTTCTACGCGCTGTGGCTGGATCCGACGATGTCGTACTCGAGCGCGCTGCTGCCGGGGCACGCTACGCCGCACGCGCCGCTGACCGACCGCGAGCTGGTCGACGGCCAGGTCGCGAAGTACCGGCGCGTGCTCGACGAACTGCAGCTCGCCGGGCCCGGCCGCATCCTCGAGATCGGCTGCGGCTGGGGCGGCTTCGCGGAGGTCGCGCTCGCCTCGGGACACGCGGTCGACGGGCTCACCCTGTCCACCGAGCAGCTGGACCACGCGCGCGCGCGCCTCGCGCGCTCCGGCGGTCGATGCGACCTGCGGCTGCAGGACTACCGCGAGGAGCACGGCCAGTACGACGCCATCGCGTCGATCGAGATGTTCGAGGCGGTCGGCGAGTCCTACTGGCCGTCGTACTTCGCGACCCTGAAGCGCTGCCTGAAGCCGGGCGGCCGCGCCTGCGTCCAGACCATCGTGATCGACGACGCGCTGTTCGATCGCTACCGCGCCGGCACCGACTTCATCCAGCAGTACATCTTCCCGGGCGGAATGCTCCCGTCCCCGGCCGCGTTCAGGCGCGCGGCGCAGCGGGCCGGGCTCGCGGTGGTCAATGAGCACGCGTTCGGCCCCGATTACGCGCGCACGCTCGCCACCTGGCGCGAACGCTTCCACGCGCGGCTCGACGCCGTGCGCGCGCTCGGCTTCGACGAGCGCTTCATCCGCATCTGGGACTTCTATCTCGCCTATTGCGAGGCGGCGTTCGCGCGCCGCTCCACCGATGTCGTCCAGTTCACGCTCGCTCGTGCGTAGCGCGCTGGTCGCTCTGGCGCTGCTCGTCGGCGGGCCCGCGCTCGCCGATGTGCCTGCCCACGTCAGCCGCGCGCTCGGCGAAGCGCGCCCGGCCGGCAGCGGGCGGCTGACCTGGTTCGGCCTGCACGTGTACGACGCTCACCTCTTCGTGCCGGCGGCGGGGTTCGACGCGCGCCGCTACACCGAACAGCGGTTCGCGCTCGAACTGACCTACGCCCGCACGTTGCAGGGCCGCGCGATCGCGGAGCGCAGCGACGCCGAGATCGCGAAGCTCGGCATCGGCACCGAAGCGCAGCGCGCGCGCTGGCGGCAGGCGATGATCGCGCTCTTCCCCGACGTGCAGGCAGGGCAGCGGCTCGCCGGCGTGCACGTGCCGGGACAGGCCACGGAGTTCTACTTCGACGGCCGGCCGATCGGCCGCATCGACGATCCCGCCTTCGGCGCGGCGTTCTTCGGCATCTGGCTGGACGCCCGCACCACCGCCCCGGACCTGCGCGCCAGCCTCCTGAAGCAGGCGCTCTGACGTGACCGCCCTCGTCGCGGACGGCGCGCGCGCTCCGGACCGGGCCCTGCCGGCGCCGGACCTGCTCGCCTACAGCCTGTTCGCCCTGCCGCTGACGATGATGGCGCTGCCGGTCTACGTGCTGGTGCCGCCGTTCTATGCGACGACGACCGGACTCGCGCTGTCCACGATCGGCGCCGTGCTGCTGGCCACGCGCGTGCTCGACGCCTTCGTCGACCCGCTGCTCGGAGCGTGGGTCGACCGCTCGCGCGGCGTCTACCTGCGGCCGCTGCTGATCGCCGCGCCGGTGCTGGCGGCGGGCTACGTGCTGCTGTTCTCGCCGCTCGAGGACATGGCGCCGGCAGGAGCAGCGGCCTGGCTGACCCTCACGCTGATCGCCGCCACGCTCGGCTACTCGCTGGCCACGATCGCGTACCAGGCGTGGGGCGCGCGACTCGCGGACAGCGACAGCGGCCGCGCGCGCGTGACCGCGTGGCGCGAAGGCTTCGGGCTGGTCGGCGTGATCCTCGCGTCGCTGCTGTCGACGTGGGGCCCGAACGCGCTGATCGCGCTGTTCCTCGGAACGCTGGCGATCGCCCTGGTCGCGCTGGTGAAGCGCGCGCCGCGCGTGCCCGTCGTCGCCGAATCCGCGCGGGTCTCGCCGTGGCGCGCCATCATGGCGCCGCTGTCCGAGCGCGGCTTCCGGTGGCTGCTCGCGATCTTCGTGGCGAACGGAATCGCGGCCGCCGTGCCGGCGTCGCTCGTGCTGTTCTTCGTTGCCGACCGGCTGCAGATGGAGCACCAGTCCGGGGTGCTGCTCGCGCTGTACTTCGTCGCGGCCGCCTGCAGCATGCCGATGTGGGCGCGGCTCGCGCACCGCTGGGGCCTGCACGCGACCTGGCTCGCCGGCATGGCGCTCGCGATCGGCACGTTCGCCTGGGCGTACGCGGTCGGCCCGGGCGACTTCGTCGCCTTTGCGCTGGTCTGCACGCTGTCGGGCATCGGGCTCGGGGCCGATCTCGCGCTGCCGCCGGCGCTGCTCGCGCGCGTGATCGGCCGCAGCGGACACAGCGGCGCGCACGAGGGCGCGTACTTCGGCCTCTGGAACTTCGCGAACAAGATGAACCTCGCGCTGGCCGCCGGGCTGGCCTTGCCGGTGCTCGAGGCCCTGGGCTACGCCCCGGGGGCCCGCGATGCGACCGCGCTCGACGCGCTCGCCTTCGCCTACGCCGTGCTGCCCTGCCTTCTCAAACTCGCCGCCGCTGCGCTGCTGCTCGTCGCATGGCGCGGCCAACGTTGCTAGGACTCCCATGTTCGCCCGCCTCGTCGCACTGATCGCCGCCACCCTGGCCGCCGTCGTCCTGCTCGCCAGTTGCACGTCCATCGACCCGCAGGTCTATCGAAAGGAGCAGCCGGCGCTCGACCTCGCGCGCTACTTCGATGGCGCGCTGGAGGGCCACGGCATGGTCCTCGACCGCGGAGGCCAGGTGCAGCGGCGCTTCGTCGTGCAGATCAAGGCGACCTGGAGCGGCGACGTCGGCACGCTCGACGAGGACTTCACGTGGTCGGACGGCAAGAAGGAGCGGCGCGTGTGGACGCTGCGCCGCGCGGCGCCGGACGGCTCGCGCTGGATCGGCACCGCCGCCGACGTCATCGGCGAGGCGCAGGGCGTCGTCGCCGGCAATGCGTTGAACTGGACCTACACGCTCGACCTCGCCACTGACAGCGGCCGCTACAACATCGCGTTCGACGACTGGATGTTCCTGATCGACGAGCGCGTGATGCTGAACCGCGCGGTGATGTCGTTCTACGGCGTGCGCGTCGGCGAAGTGCTGATCTCGTTCCGGAAGCTGCCGTGAGCCTGAACCCGAAGATCCGTGGCTGGCGCGGCCAGCGCGTCTGGGTGATCGGGGCGTCGACCGGCATCGGCGCCGCCGTGGCGCGCGACCTGATCAACGCCGGCGCGCGCGTCGTGCTGTCGGCCCGCTCGCGCGACCGGCTCGACGCGATCGCCGAGGGCACCGACGCCGTCGTGGCGCCCGTCGACATCACCGACCGGGCCGCCGTGGTCGCGGCGGCGAAAAAGGTGCGCGACGCGCTCGGAGCGCTCGACCTGGTCATCGTCGTCGCCGGCACCCACAGCCCGATGCGCGCCGACCAGTTCGATCGCGCCAAGGCCGACCAGCTGCTGGCGGTGAACCTGGTCGGGCCGCTGAACTGCCTGGAGGCGGTGCTGCCCACGCTGCTCAAGCAGCGCCGGGGCGGCATCGCGCTGGTCGCGTCGGTGGCGGGCTACGGCGGCCTGCCGCAGGCGCTGATCTACGGGCCGACCAAGGCCGCGCTGATCCACCTGGCCGAAGGCCTGTACCTCGACCTGCGTCGGCACGGCATCGGCGTCTACCTGATCAACCCGGGCTTTGTCGACACCCCGCTCACCCAGCGCAACGACTTCGCCATGCCCGCGCTGATGACCGCGGAGAAGGCCGCGCGGCGTACGCTGGACGGCATCGCCGCGGGCCGCTTCGAAACCCACTTTCCACGCCGGTTCACCGGCTGGCTGAAGCTCCTGCGCATCCTGCCGTACCCCGCCTATTTCTGGGCGGTGCGGCGTTTCACGGGAGCGTGACTTTGACGGACGACCCGCGCATCGCTCGGCTGAAGGAGTTCTTCGAAACGCTGTCGCCCGCCGCCCTTGCGCGGTTGGACGAGTTCTATGCGCCCGACGCCCGTTTCAAGGATCCGTTCAACGAAGTCACCGGCGTGCCGGCCATCCGGGCGATCTTCGCCGGCATGTACCGGCAGGTCGACCGGCCGCGCTTCGTGGTCACCCGCAGCTTCGGCCAGGGCGACGA
>Ga0209391_10000031_pt1 | contig 42700 bp, 39 predicted proteins | sample PPLLak3March2015_FD_187246 | JGI IMG/M metagenome (GOLD analysis project Ga0209391, IMG submission 187246) | Freshwater sediment microbial communities from Prairie Pothole Lake near Jamestown, North Dakota, USA - PPLs Lake P7 Core (1) Depth... | ecosystem: Environmental > Aquatic > Freshwater >...
TGCCAAAGGCAGTCGCCGCACTCGGGCCCGGAGCCTTGCGAGCCGTTGAACGTCGACCTCATGTGCGACACCGCACCGACGGTGCGGACGTGCGCAGCTAAGGTGCGCCCTGCACCCTTCGAAGCAAGACACTCCAAGAAGACTTGCACGCGGGCTTTGGTTGTACCACCGAGATGCATGAGGCCACATGAAGACAGTCTTCGATCCCTCGTTTCGCTATACCCCGAGTTTCAACACCGACCTGAAGAGGTCGTTCGCCAAGATTCGGCGTGCCCAACGGGAGGAGTCGGTGAAGGCAGAGCCAGCGCCTGCCGCGAGCCTCGGCAATGTTTCGCCGATCACGCGTCGAACGGTGGGCCACTGACTCGGCCACGGCGCGGCCGCACTGGGGCCTCGCTCCGCTGGCCGCGATGATCACATCACCGGGAGAACGCATTGAAACTGCAGATATTCGCTGCCGTGACAGTCGCAGCATTGGGATTGTCCGCGTGCAGCACGATGGAGGGGCCAGCGACGGGCTGGCACGCCGGCATGAACGCCGACGAACGATGTGCGATGCACCGTACGGCGATGGAGGGCAAGTCGCCTGCGGAGCAGCGAGCGGCGGCTGAGGCCCACATCACGGCGATGCACGGCAGCGCCGACGCGGCCCACATCGACCGGCATCTGCGGATGATGGACCAGATGTGCGGCACGAAACCCGACGCGGGAGCGGTCAGCCGCTAGACCACTTTCGGACGCGAACAACATGCGCGCGTCGGCTCCACGAAGAGAGGATCCCTCAGTGAACTTCGGCCCCGTCGAAGAGCGCGAAGCCAACGAGGCCGCCCTGACGGCGGAGATGATTGCGATCCTGCGCCGCAAGATGGCACGCGACTATGCCAAGGGCGGCACGCTGCGCGACGCCCACCCGAAGACCCTCGGCCTGTTGCGGGGCCGTTTCCGCATCGAGCCCGGCCTGCCAGAGGCCTTGCGCGTCGGTCTGTTCGAGAGGCGACGAAACTTCAACTGCTGGGTGCGATTTTCCAGTTCGAGCGGCACTGTGCAGTCCGACGCGGTGCCCGACGCCCGCGGCGTCGCCATCAAGCTGCTGGCGCCACGCGGCAAGGGCGCCGCGACCGGCGCGGAACTGGGCCAGGACTTCGTGCTGCTGGACTCTCCGGTGATGCCGCTCGGCACCGTGGCACTGTTCCGCGACGCGGTCTACTACACGATCGAGAGCTCTCCAGTGTTGCTGGCGGCCAAGTTCGCGGCCACCGGCCACGCCGGGGCCCTCCTCGGTTTGCTGAAGCTGCGCGGAAACCCGACCTCGCCGCTGGACATCCGGTACTGGAGTACCACGCCCTACCGGTTCGGCCCCGACCGCGCGGTGAAGTACTCCCTGCGGCCCACCTCAAAGCACAGGAGCCGCAAGCCCGCGAAGCTGGGCGAGTCTTACCTGACCGACGCCATGGAAGCCCATCTCGACGGGCGTGAAGCCACCTTCGACTTCTGCGTGCAGTTCCAGCGCCGCGGGATGCCCATCGAGGACGCGGCTCAACGCTGGGACGAGGCGAAGTCGCCCTTCCTGAAGGTCGCGACGCTGCATCTGCCGATCCAGAAATTCCGGAATGGCAGGCGCGCTCAGCAAGCCGAGGCCTTGTCCTTCTCGCCCGCGCACGCCCTGCCGGAGCACGCCCCGCTGGGCGGCCTGAACCGCGCACGCAGCAAGATCTACGCGGCACTGGCCAGGTTCAGGCACGCGCGCAACAAACGCGGCTGACGGGCCTGAGAATCCGCCGGCCAATGAAAGCCTTCAATTCTGCTGCGGCTTCAGCGTCCGCAGGTACGCGACGAGCGCGTCCAGGTCCGAGGGGCTCAGCTTGGCGTAATACGAAAACCCCATCGGCGGCTGCAGCTTGCGGCCATCGCGCGAGATGCCCTGCGCTATCGCGCGCTTGATCTCGTCGTCGGTCCAGGCGCCGATCCCGGCCGTCGGATGCGACGTGATGTTGGCGGCCTTCGTACCGGTCCAGCCGGAAGGAAATCCTTGGACAAGTTGGACGTTGAAGACGCGGCCCCCCGCGCCCAGCCGGCCGTAGTCGAACACACCTTTCTCCTGCGGCGAATGGCACTCCAGGCAGTGCCCGATGGTGGCGAGATACCGGCCGCGATAGACAGGATCGACCATCGCCGCGTCGGAGAAGCCGGCCTCCGCAATGGGAAACAGCTGATGTTTCTGAGCCATCCGGTACACCGGTGGCGCAACCTCGTTGCGGATCGCCGGAACCGATCGCAGGTAGGCCACCACGGCGTCGAGGTCCGACGGCGTCAGCGCCTTGAAGAACGGCGTCGCCATCACGACGGCCAGTTCGGTGTTGGCCAGGCGGCCATGATTGGGTCGCTTGCCTTCGACCATCGCGCGCTTGATGTCGTCGTCGCTCCAGCGGCCGATGCCGGTATCGGGATCAGGAGTGATGTTCGATGCCGCTCCGGCGAACGGCGGCAACGAGAACGTCAGACCGCCGCCGCTGAGATTGCGGCTGGCGATCGGCTCGCCCTCGGGCGTTTTCGGGGTGTGACAGTTGCCGCAGCCGAGGATCGACTCCACGAGGTAGCGCCCGCGCTCGACGCGCGCGCCGGGGGCCTGCGCCCCGGCATCGATGGAGGTGACCAGCAGCGCGCCGAGCAGCGCGAGCGGACCAAGCACCCGAAATGTCGTGCACCAACCAAGCGAGCGCGGCATGCGTTTCTCCCCAATGGACGGTGCCGGGCAGTGTGCAGCAGGTTTCGTGTCCTGTCTGCGCGACATCGGTTGTCATCGCGCAGAACGCGGTGTCGCCGGGTGGGCTACCTTCAACCGCGTGATCTTGTACACCTGATCGCGTCATGAGGTTTCAAATGAACAAGCCCTGGCTTGCCCAGTATCCGCCCACCGTTCCAGCCGAGATCGACTTCGGGCCGTTGTCCTCGCTCAACGACGTGCTCCGCGCCGGTTGCACGCGCTTCGCGGACCGTCCGGCCTTCAACTCGATGGGCACGGCGATGAGCTTCCGGCAGCTCGACGAGGCGAGCCGCGCCTTCGCCGCCTGGCTGCAGAAGGTCGCCGGACTGAAGCGCGGCGACCGTGTCGCCCTGATGATGCCCAACCTGCTGCAGTACCCGGTGGCCATGTTCGGCGTGCTGCGGGCCGGCATGGTGGTGGTCAACGTCAACCCGCTCTACACCCCGCGCGAACTCGAGCACCAGCTCAACGACAGCGGCGCCGCGGCCATCGTGGTGCTGGAGAACTTCGCGCACACGCTCGAGCAGGTGCTCCTGACCACGCGCGTGCGCGTCGTGGTCACGACGCAGGTCGGCGACCTGCTGCCGCCACTCAAGCGCGTCCTGACGAACGCGGTGGTCAAGTACGCGAAGAAGATGGTGCCGCGCTGGCGGGTGGAGGGTGCGATCGGCTTCAATCGCGCGCTCGCCGCGGGCCGCGCGCTGTCGCTCGACGAGCCGGCGCTCGACCGCGCCGACCTTGCCTTCCTGCAGTACACGGGCGGCACGACCGGCGTCGCCAAGGGCGCCATGCTGACCCACGGCAACATGGTGGCCAACGTGCTGCAGGTCACCGCATGGATGTCTCCGAACCTGAGCGACGGCGTCGAGACGGTGGTGATCCCGCTGCCCCTGTACCACGTCTTCGCATTGACCGGCTGCCTGTCCTTCTTCAGCAAGGGAGCGCAGGCCGTGCTCGTCGCGAACCCGCGCGACCTCCCGGCCTTCATCAAGACACTCCGGGAGGCGCCCTTCAGCGTGATCATCGGGGTGAACACCCTCTTTCGCATGCTGATTGAGGCGCCGGACGCCCGTTCCGTCGATTGGAGTCACCTGAAGCTCGCGGTCGCCGGCGGCATGGCCGTGCAGCACGTCGTGGCGCATCGCTGGAAGCAGATGACCGGGGTGCCGCTGGTGGAAGGCTACGGCCTGACCGAAAGCGCGCCAGTGGCGATCGCCAACCCGGTGACCATCGACGAGTGGAGCGGCCAGATCGGCGTGCCGCTGCCCAGCACGGACGCGGCGATTCTCGACGACGACGGGCGCCCGGTCCAGCTCGGTGAAGTCGGCGAGATCGGCCTGCGCGGCCCGCAGGTGATGAAGGGCTACTGGAACCGCCCCGACGAGTCCGCCCACGTGTTCACCGCCGACGGCTGGCTGCGTACCGGCGACATGGGCGTGATGGACGACCGCGGCGGCATCCGCATCACCGACCGCAAGAAGGACATGATCGTCGTGTCCGGTTTCAAGGTCTTCCCCAACGAGATCGAGGACGTGCTGACGGCGCACCCCGGCGTGCTCGAAGCCGCGGCGATCGGCGTGCACGACGATCGCTCCGGCGAAGCGGTCAAGGTCGTCGTGGTGCGCAGGGATCCCGCGCTGACCGAGGGCGACGTGCTCGCGCACTGCCGGCAGCACCTGACGGGCTACAAGGTGCCGCGCATCGTCGAGTTCCGCAGCGAGCCCTTGCCGAAGACCAACATCGGCAAGATCCTGCGGCGCGAACTGCGCGACAGCGGCGCGGCGCCGGCCGCGGCCGGTCACGGATAGCGCATGGCGAGGCCGACCGCGGCGTACCGCCCCCGTCGCCTGCGCCTGCGCGACGGCCGCGAGGTGACGCTGCGCGCGATCAGCCCGGCGGACGCCCCGGAGATCGCGCAGGCGTTCGAGCGCCTGTCGGCCGAGTCGCGCTACTCCCGCTTCATGCAGCACAAGCGGCGGCTCGATCCGGCAGCGCTCGATCGCGGCGTTCGCCCGCGTCCGGGGCGCGACTTCGCGTTCGTGGCCACGGTACCGGCGACCGACGGCATCGACATCGTCGGCGCCGCGCAGTACGTGCGCCTCGAGGAAGGCGACCCGTCGACCTGCGAGTTCGCGATCACCGTGGCCGAAGACTGGCGCGGCTCGGGCCTCGCCAGGCAGCTGCTCGCCAGCCTGGTGCGGCGCGCGCGGCGCGATGACTACACCCGGATGGAAGGCGCGGTGATCGCGGGCAACTCGCCGATGCTGGCGCTGGCGCGCAAGCTCGGGTTCACCGCGCACCCCGTGCCCGACGACGCGACCGTGATCCGCGTGGAGCGGCCGCTTTAGACACCATGCTGCACTGCCGGGTCAGGCACCGCCGCCGTCGGAGATAATCGGATCCTCTCAACCGCGGCGCAGGCCGGCCGCTGCAGGAACCCGCCCACATGCGCCAGCTCAGCCGGAACGACGCTCTCTTCCTCGCCTCGGAAAGCGCGCATTCCAACTCGAACGTCAGCCTGATCCAGATCTACGACCCGTCGACCGCGCCCGCTGGCCGGCTCCAGTTCAAAAGCATCCTCGCGCTCGTGCAGAGCCGGCTGCACCGCTCGCCGGTCTTCCGCCAGAAGCTGCGCAGCGTCCCGCTCGGGCTCGACGACCCGTACTGGGTCGAGGACGAGAACTTCGACCTCGAGTACCACGTCCGCCACATTGCCCTGCCGAAGCCCGGCGACTGGCGCCAGTTCTGCATCCAGACGTCGCGCATCCACGCCCGCCCGCTCGACCTCAATCGGCCGCTGTGGGAGCTGTACGTGATCGAGGGGCTCGACAGCCTGCTCGACCTGCCGAAGGACAGCTTCGCGCTGCTGACCAAGCTGCACCACGCGGCGATCGACTTCCGGCGCGGCACCGCGATCATCACGCTGCTGCACGACCTGACGCCGCAACCGCCGGCGCCCGAGCCGCCGGAGCCGTGGTTTCCGGAGTCGCCGCCCGGATCGCTGGAACTCGTCTGGCGTGGCCTCGCGAGCGCGGTGGCGTCGCCGCAACGGCTGGCGCGCCCCTTCACGCGCGCACTCGCAAGCGTCGCTCCCGCCGCCCGCTCATTTGCGTCCGAGTTGCTGCAGCGGAGCGACGCGGCTCCGGTGACGCGTTTCAACGCCATCGTGTCGCCCTACCGCGTGTTCGAGACGCGACGCTTCCTGATCGACGAGTTCCGCGAAATCCGCCGGCTCGTTCCCGGCGCCAAGATCAACGACGCCGTGCTCGCCGTGTGCGCTGGCGGCCTGCGCAAGTACCTCGAAGGCAACGACGAACTGCCGGAACGGGACCTGTCGACACTGACGCCCGTCTACGTGCGCGACCCGGAAGCCGGCCCCGCCAGCCGGCCCGAGGTGGAGTGGGAGCGTCTGGCGCTGGGCGTGAACATCGCCGACCCGCTGAAGCGGCTGGCGTTCATCAAGGCGCAGACGGCGTCCTCGAAGCTCATGTCGAAGGCGATCGGCGCGCGCGAGCTCACCGACATCGGCACGCACTCACCGGCCGCCACGCTGGCGATCACCGGCAAGTTGCTGGGCCGCGCACTGCTCGGCGTGGGTCGCCGCGCGCCGATAGCGAACTGCGCGATCACCAACGTGCCAGGCCCGTCGGTCCCGATCTACCTCAACGGCGCGCGCATGACGTACTTCTCCGCGATCATGCCGATCAACGACGGCCTCGGACTCGTCTTCGCGGTCACCAGTTACGACGGCAGGATCATCATTTCGCCAACCTCGTGCCGCGAGCAGATGCCGGATCCCGAGGTCTTCGCGCAGTGCCTGCGCGATTGCTTCCAGGAGTACCTCGCCATCGCCCGCCAGCGCGCGCGGACGAAGGCCGCGGCGAAGCGCAAGGCTACGCCGGCGCGTGGCGCCGCGAAGTCGTCAGGCGGTAGATCCGCCCGAGCAGCCCGGCCGGCGGCACGAACGGCCGCCACTGGCCCTCAGGCTGAGCGAGCCGATCGGCGACGACCCAGAGCACGAGCGGGTTGAAGCCCAGCCCGAGGTGGCTGCCCGGCACGCGGATGTTCTCGTGCAGGGCCCGGTTGCCGTCGATGGTCGCCTCCTGCGGCGGCACGACGCCATCGGCCACGGAATAGATGCAGGAGATCGGCACCGGCAGCGTCTTGGGCCGCCGCAGGTACTTCGCGCGCGACTGCGTCAGGTGCGCGGTCGTTCCCATCGGGTGCGAAATGAGGCGATAGAGCGCCTTGACGAGCGGGGGCGACTGGCTGCCCTCCGCATCGAACGTCACCGGACTGCCGAGCGTGATCACCGAGCGAACGCACTCCGTGGCTTCATGGGCGCCGTACATGGCGAACATGCCGCCCAGGCTCCACCCGACCAGGCTGACCTTGCGGCCGCTCTTGTAGTGCATGTAGCGGATCTTCTGCTCGAGCGCGCTGGCGTGCCGGCTGTTGAAGCCGACGTTGCGCCCGAAACCCCAGGTCTGGACCTCGTAGCCGCGGTTCTGCAGGAAGAGCTTGAGGACGATCAGGGTGCTCTCGTCCGCCATGAAGCCCGGGAACAGCAGCACCGGGTGACCGTCGCCGCGCGGCGTCCGGGCGAGCATGGGGAGGTTCCACGGCAGCGTGGCCAGTTCGAGCAGCACGCGCGGCTCGATGACCTGATGCAGCAGGCGGGGCTTGCCGACGTAGCTGTGTCTCCTGGTCATCCGGTTCCCGGTCGTGGCTCGGAAGACGCAAGCGTACCTCGCCTCGCTCGCACTGGCGCGGCCGACCGAAGCATCACTCGAATCGCGGCAGACTGTGACTTCGCCTCGTGCCGTGCGCTTCGACCGACGCTCCGATGTGCAGGACAGCAGGCTAACGGGCGGTCGCCTCGCCCCAGAAGTTGTAAGAGAGCAGTTTCGGTCCGTTCAGGTAACCGGACTCGATCGCCGCCTCGAATCCGGCCGCGTCCAGAAGTGCCGGAACATCGCGCGTCAGGTGGCATCCACCCGCCACCCTTGACCACAGCGGCTCGAGACGGCGCTGCCACTTCACCACGTCCGCGTCCGGCGCGACGCCGTGCTCGGCGAACAGCAACCGGCCACCGGGGCGAAGCACACGACGGATTTCACGCAACGCGGCCAGTGGGTCGGGGATCGTGCACAACGTGTAGGTGCAGACAACGCAGTCGAAGGAAGCGCGCTCGAACGCCAGCGCCTCCGCCGTGGAGGAGCGCAGGTCCACGGCAATCCCCGCCCGCTCGCTGCGGCGCCTGAGCATCCGTTGCATCTCGAGGCCGGGATCGACCCCGACCAGCGTGAGGATGCTGGCGCGCCGGTAGAAGGGCAGGTTGAGGCCGGTACCGATGCCGACCTCGAGCACGCGGCCCGCCGCGCGCGGCACCACCTGCTGACGCTGCTTCGCGATGGTCGAAAGACCACATGCAAAGTCGATCAGGTAAGGCAGGACGTGACGGTCATACCAGGACTTGTGCGGCATCCTGCGAACTCCGAGGCTCGTTCTAGGGCCAGCTTCCGCGGCTAGCCTGTGTCACGCGCAGCAGCTTGTGAACGGCCGATCAGTTCCGAAGCTGGATGGCCAGCATCTGTCCCGTCGCGCACGTCTGTTCTGCCTGGCTCAGCGAAAGATCAAGCTGCACCTTGCGTCCTTCGATGCTGCGCAGCTGCCCCCGGATCACCAGTTCCACGCCGATCGGCGTCGGGCGGAGAAAGTCCACTTTCAATGACGCGGTGACGAACCGCATGAACTCCCCGCCATCATCCAATTCACGGCCGGCCTCACGATAGGCGAAGGCCGCCGCCGATGCCGTGCCATGGCAGTCCAGCAGCGACGCAACCATCCCGCCGTAGACATGATCCGGAACTCCGCCGCTGAACTCGGGCGAGGCCGTGAACCGCGCAATCGTCCCCTCGCCATCCCAGTAGCTCTTGAGGTGATGGCCGCGCGGGTTGCTCTTGCCGCATCCGTAGCAGTGGCTGAACTTCTCGGGGTAGTAGTCCTGGAATGCCGTTGGCATGTTCAACTCGCGCGAAGAACGCATAGAGACGTCGAGCGGCACCTCATGCGACGATGATCTGCTGCGTGGTGTTGTCGACGACCACGGGGCTGTCCATGTACGTGACCTGCGGAGGAGCGCCGTACTTCTCCGTGACGAAGGCCCGCCAGGCGTCGTCGTACAGTGCGTCGGCGTCCTGTCGGGACTGCCAGAGATAGACGCCCCCGGCGGTCATGCCGTCCTCCGACAGCACGTAGTACTTCCTGATCAGCCCGGGCTGCGACTGGTACCGCGGCGCGGTGCCCTGGAAAATGGCCCTGGCCTCGTCGACGGTCAGGCGACGCGGCAGCCGGAAAGTGGCGATGGCGGTGATCATTGGGCTCTCCTTGCAGGTTTCTCAGTCTCGGAGCACGGAACCAGTTGATTCCGGCACCGTCGAGCCGTGGTTGGCGGCACGCCTGCCCTTGCGTGTCCGCTTTCGGGCGATTCTGCCCGCGATCGGCCTCGTCCGCCTGCGCTGGTCCAAGGCTGATGAGGCCGATCGACATCGGTCGTGGTCAGCAGGCGGCCCGCCAACGGCCCTGGCGGCGCGGTCCGCCTATAGTTGTTCGATTGACAGGAGATCGGCATGTCCTTGGTTCTCAGCCAGGTGGATGGGTTCGTCGGAACCGTCACCCTCAATCATCCGGAGAAGCGCAACGCACTGAGCGAGCAACTGGTCGAGGGGATCATTGCGGCGTTCGAGGACTTCAAGGCCCGCAGCGTGCGCGTCGTCGTCTTGCGCGCCCTCCCCGGCTCCAGGGTGTGGTCCGCCGGACACAACGTCGAAGAGTTGCCCGCGGCCGGGCGCGACCCGCTTGGCTGGGACGACCCGCTTCGCAACCTGATCCGCCAGATCGAGAACTTTCCGGGGCCGGTCATCGCGATGATCGAGGGCACTGTCTGGGGCGGCGCCAGCGAAACCGCCTTCGCCTGCGACCTGATCGTGGCCGTGCCGCAGACCACGTTCGCCGTGACACCGGCGAAGCTCGGGGTGCCCTACAACGTGAGCGGCATGATGACGTTCCTCAATGCGGCGAGCATGCGAATCGTCAAGGAGCTCGCCTTCACCGCCATGCCATTGAGTGCCGAGCGCGCGGAGCGGCTCGGCATCATCAACCACGTCGTGCCTGTCGACGAGCTGGAAGAGTTCACCTACGGCATGGCCGCGAACATCGCGGCGCTGGCGCCGCTATCCATCGCGGTGATGAAGGAGCAGCTGCGCATTCTTGCCGGGGCCCGCCCCATGTCGCCCCAGGGATTCGAACGCGTCCAGGGCCTGCGCCGGGTCGTCTACGACAGCGAGGACTACCAGGAGGGCATCCGCGCGTTCAAGGAGAAGCGCGCGCCGCGATTCACTGGCAAGTGAACGGCGCGCGGGCGCCAGGCTCCGCTGCCTCACGCAGTTGACGGTCGAACTGGGCCACCACCGCTGCGAAGCGGGCTCCGCGTCGGTAACCATCAACGCCGCGAGGAAGTCCTTCGCGTGATCTCTCCCCGCGCCTGGCCTTCTTCGATCCATCGGCCGGCCGTCCCGCTCACCTCCATCAGTATCCGTCAGGGATACCACTCGGTTTACTGGCGAAACTTCTGGGTTAAGATACTGAACGGTATCTTTTTAGAACCTTTAAGTTCTAAAAGGAAACCGTGCAGATTTTTCCTGGCCGCAAGGTCGCTCCTCCCCCCAGGACACCGGAGACTCCGAAATGCGAAGCAACTTCCTGAGACTTGCCGCCGCGGCAGCGGCGACTGCATTGCTCGCCGCCTGTGGCGGCGACGACGACGAAACCCCGACCAGCCGGCTGCGGGCGATCCACGCTTCGGCGGACGCTCCCGCGGTGGACGTCCTGTTCGGCACGCAGGTGGTCGCCGCCGGTGCGCAGTTCAAGCAGGCCAGCGCCTATGCGATCGTCCCGGCGAGCAGTTCGACGCTGCGCGTCAATCTCGCAGGGACGTCGACGACGGCACTGTCGGCCACGGTCGGCCTCGCCGCCAACCGCGCCTACAGCGCCATCGTCGTTGGCAGCGCCGCGCCGACTGCGCCCGCCGGCCAGGCGCTGGCCCCGGTCCTGATCGACGACGACGGCGCGGCCCCCGCAAGCGGCAGCGTCAAGCTGCGCGTCGTTCACGGAGCGCCGGCGGTCCCCGCCGTGGACATCTACGTGACCGCGCCCGGCGCCGCGCTGCCCGCCGCTCCGACGATCGCGGCACTCGCCTACCGGAGCGCCGCTCCCGCTTCCGGCACATCCGCCCTGCAGGTTCCGGGCGGCGACTACCAGATCCGCGCGACCGTGGCGGGCCAGCCGACCGCGATCGCGTTCGACTCGGGCAAGGTGTCGCTGGGCGCCGGGGGCGATCTGCTGATCGTTGCGGTTCCGGCTGCCAGCGCCATCTCGCCGGTCTCGCTGCTCGTGGCGCCGTCCACTGGCGCGGCCTTCGAGATCAAGGACACGCGCGCGGCCTTGCGTGTCGCGCACTTCGCGCCGAACGTGCCCGCGGTCGACGTGTTCCTGAAGGCGCCGGGCGAGGCCAATTCGGCCGCCAACCGCGCGCTTTCCGGAGTGACCTTCCCGGCCGACTCGGGCTTCCTGAACGTCGCTTCGGGTACCTATGACGCCTCGGTGGCCCTGGCCGGCACGTTCGCCGGCGTGCTCGACCTGAACGGTGCAGCGCTCGCCGCCGGATCCAGCACCAGCGTCTTCGCGATCGGACTGCTGAACGGCAGCGGCGCCCAGGCGCTGCGACTCGCGGCGTTTGCGGACGACCGCTCAGCCGTGGCTGGCAAAGCCAAGGTGCGCGTGCTGCACCTTGCGCCGGATGCGCCCGCCGTCGACGTGGTCGTCCTGAACGGCGGCGCCATCGCCGCGCGCCCGGTGACCAATCTCGCGTTCCCCAACGCGACCTCGCAATCGCTGGAACTGGATCCCGGCAGCTACACCCTGGCGGTCGTGCCCACCGGCGCGTCGACGCCGATCCTGCCGACGGCCGCGGGCGCGACGGTCCAGCTGAACGCGGGTGACGTCGTCAGCATCGCCGCGGTGGGCTGTCTGAACACGAGCACCGGCGCCTGCGCCGGTGGCGCCGCCTTCCAGTTCAAGGTGCTGGACGATCGCTGACCCGAAGGGCCGGACTCTTCCCGGGTACGGCCCTGCAGACTGTCGCTGAGCGCATCAAGCTCGAGCCGCGCCGCGGGATGCCCGCGGCGCGGTTTCGTTTGCGCAGCGCGCGCCGTTTCACGATGCTGCCCGTGCGTTGCCTGACAGGCTCCCCGCGCACGACGCCGGGCTCCGTCGGCGCGCCTTCGTCCCTGCACCGATTTCCCGCCCGTTGACGATTTGCGAACCACGAACTCGTCGTCCTTCGCTCAGTCGGTGACGTCTGGCGCGCAGAGTCCAACGGCCACACCTCGAAGTCCGCCGAAAGTCCGCGCGCACTTAACCCGCGTCAACCCTTGTCGCCAGCTGCCGTTGCCGCCGCACTCAAGGCCGCTATTGTTCCGCCACCTTGTCGAGCGACGCCGTGCCTGTGAAGTCACTAAAGTTTCTGCATCGATCGAACGATAGAGAGTGTGTTTCCCGCTCCGGCCGGCGTGCCCGGGATAGCCAGCGATGGTCCTTAGTAAAACCGGAATGGCCGGCGTGAAGAAGTCCCCGGTCGATCCTGCGACGTTGAATCACCCGAACGACCCGGCACCCGTCGACGAACGCGCCTTGCGAGACTCCCACCCGGCGCTGCGCGATGCGGCGATCAGCATCGGGTCGGGCTGGTACGGCCTCGTGCGCGAACTGTTCGAGCAACTGCCGCGCGACGTCGTCGCGTCGCAGGTCAAGGAGACGGACGGCGAGCTTCAGGTCCTCTTGATCGGCCACCCCGATGGAGCCGACGAGGCGCTCTGGCGCGCGACGGAGCTCAGCCGCTACACCTGCGCCGTCTGCGGCGCGCCCGGCGAGGTCGTCGCCCGTCGCGGATGGCTGAAGACGGTCTGCGAACTCCACGCGGCGGCGTGGCGGCGTGAGCCCCGCATCCCGGGCTAGGCCATCTTCCAACGCCTGGCGCGCCCGGTGCGATCCAAGCGCCAACAGCCCCTAGAACAGGACCTCGAAGCGATAGCCGCGGAAGCTGAAGACGGCGGCTTTCAGCTTGATTTCCTCCAGCGAGAGATCCTGCGTCAGGCGGTCCCGCTCGCGGAACAACTGGCCGTTGACGATCAGCGAGCGACCGGCGGAATTGGGCGAATAGATCGATCCGCCGATCGCGAGTTGAGGCAGCGCCGCGCGGATCTCGGGCGGTAGCTGTTCGCGCGAGTAGACCGGCGACTCGGTCGCCGGGGGCACGTTGCCGATCACCCGCACCGGCGCGTCATCCTTCGCCTCGGGTCGGGCGGCCGCCTTGCGCTCTTCCGGCTGGGGCCAGGGAGCCGGCTCCGCGACTGCCACAGATGACGACGGTGTGGTGGGTGCGACGGCGGCCGCGGGCGGTGCCGGGGCCACTGGCGGGCTCACGGACGGGCCCGGCGACGCGGGCGCCTGGGTCGCTGCTGCGCCTGACGGCGGCGCATCGCGCCCGACCATCACCCACGCCGCGGCCCCGGACAGGCCGACCACAATGCCGATCGCGATCCACAGCCAGTTCGGACGCACCTTGGCGCGCGGCGGCACCTCGGCCGAGGGCGCCGCCACCGGCTGGGAGTGCAGGCTCGGCACTGCGCCGCGCTCGCGTTCCGCGTCCGCCTTGCGCAGGGCATCGAGGATCAGCGACACGGCTAGCTCGCTCCCTGCAGGCGCGGCTCGTCCACGCCGGTCGCGCGATTCAGCTGCATCAGCGTGATGGGACCGGCGCTGCCGTCCGATGGCAGTCCCTGGGCGAGCTGGAAGCGATGGATCCAGCCGCGCAGCGTCGCGTCGTCGAGCCGCGGACCGACCGGCCCCGTGTCGCCCAGCGCCGTCGCCAGTTGCTGCGCGAGCCACTGCGCGGCGGGTCCCGCGCGGCCGTCCACGATCGGGCCGGCATAGTTCGGCGGCGGCCGCCAGAAGGTCGCGAACTCGCCGCGCCAGTAGTCGGCCAGCACGACCAGCGGCACCGCCTGGTCCACGCCGTCGATGTTCAGGATCGCGCGGTCGTTCGACAGCCCGCTGAGCATCACGTACGCCGGGCGGTTGGCCGCATCGCGCAACGTCAGCACGCCCGGGCGATCCAGCTGTCGGATCAGCGCCAGCGTTGCGTTGCCGGTGCGGTAGCAGCGGACCTTCTGCTTCTCGGCCGCGACGCAGGGATCGCCATTGCCCGGCGCGATGTTCCACACGCGTGCGAGCTGCTGCCACGCCTCCCGCTCGGCGCCGACCAGCGACGCATAGCCCGTGCGCAGGTCGAAGTTCGCCGGCTTCGCGGGCTCCGGCGCGGCGCTCGCCGGCTCAGCGGGCGTCGGCGTGACCGCGGGCGCGGCGGCCGGCGTCGCCTGGGCCGGGCTCGCGTCCGCGGCCGGCTCGGCGCGCGGCGCGCCGCTGCCGCCACGATCGAGCGAGAGGCCGACCACGCCTGCCACCAGCGCGCCGGCCACCAGCCCGATGCCCACGAGGGCCACGCGCTCGTAGCGCGCGCGCCGGATCCGGCCGAAGTCGGCGGCGTCCAGCACTTCCTCGGCGGCCTTGTCGAGGATGCCGCGGTCGACGGCGGCCTTGCTGGCGCCGGATCCGGCCGAAGTCGGCGGCGTCCAGCACTTCCTCGGCGGCCTTGTCGAGGATGCCGCGGTCGACGGCGGCCTTGCTGTTCGCGTAGGCGCCGAGCAGCGCGCGATCGCACAGCAGGTTGATCCGGCGCGGCACCCCGCGCGAATAGCGGAAGATGCGCCGCAGCGCGCGTTGATCGAAGGGACTGGCGTGGCGCAAGCCCGCCACGGTCAGCCGGTGGCTCACGTAGTGCGCGGTCTCCTTCTCCGTCAGCGCCTCGAGGTGGTAACGGGCGATCACGCGCTGCGCGAGCTGCTGCATGTCGGGCCGCGCCAGCATGGCGCGCAGCTCGGGCTGCCCGATCAGGATGATCTGCAGCAGCTTGCGCTCGTTGGTCTCGAGGTTGGTCAGCAGGCGCAGCTGCTCCAGCACGCCGGCCGACAGGTTCTGCGCCTCGTCGATGATCAGCACGTTGTTCTGCCGCACGGCGTGCGTGCGCAGCAGGAACTCGTTGAGCGCGTCGACGTAGTCCTTGACGGTCGGCACGCCCGGCCCCTCGTGCCGGTAGGGAATGTGGAACTCCGCGCACACGGCCTTCAGCAGTTCCTCGACCGTGAGCTTGGGATTGAAGATGTAGGCCACGTTGCAGCGATCGGGCAGCTGCTCGAGGAAGCAGCGGCACACGGTGGTCTTGCCGGCGCCGATGTCGCCGGTCAGAAGCACGAACCCTCCCCCGCCCTGCACGCCGTAGAGAAGATGCGCGAGCGCTTCCCGGTGCCGCTCGCTCATGAAGAGGTAGCGCGGATCGGGCGCGATCGAGAAGGGCCGCTGCTTCAGGCCGAAGTGGCGCTCGTACATGGGCGGCAAGGATACTGGCCCCGCGCGCATCGCGTTTGCGTCGGTGGGGGCTGGATGGGCGGCACCGCCGCTTCCCTGTCGACCGGGCGCCCGCAGAGCAGCGGCCCCGATTGCAAGGGACAGTCGCGAACTGCCTACGACGCGCCGCGCGCGAGCCAGCCAAGCATCAGGACCGCGGCGGCGGCGATCCAGCTGCCCGCGACGCGAACCGCAATGCGCGGCCAACCAACAGGAAGGACGGCCCGACGCCCTGCTTCATGCATGTCCATGCAGATTTCCCTTCCTCGACCTGTTGTGGATCCCCCGACGCGATGCACCGGCTCGATCGGCCGCTTGATCGTCGTTGAGAAATGAGCGAACTCAACCGTGGAAGGGTATTCCCGCCCTAGGATTCGACATGCCGGCGGATTGACATGTCATTGTCTCCGCCTGAAACGACGACGAGACCAGAGAGCCGAACGACAACTCGGAAGCCGGAACGCTCAGCGCAGAGCTCAACCGGGGACGCTGGTTCCAAAGCCTGCCCCAGGATCTGCAACAACGCATTCTCTGGGGATCCCGCATCCGCAGCTTCGCCCGCGGGGAAGTGATTGCGCTGGAGGGTGCGCCTCCGTCCGCGCTGTCGGCGGTGCTGGAGGGCGAGGTCAAATTGGTGCGTCAGGCGCGTCACGGCGACGAGTCGCTGCTCTGGATTGCAGAGCCCGGGACCTGGTTCGGCGAGTACGGCGTGCTGACGGACGAGAGGCTCCTCGTGACCGCGATCGCGAAGACGCCGACGCGCCTGCTCCTGCTGCCCAAGGCCGAGCTCGACCGGATCGTCAACGACGAGCCCCTTTACTTCCGTCACTTCGCGATGCTCGCGATCCGGCGCATCTCGAACTACGTGATGGCGTACATCCATGCCAACAGCCTCGAACCGGAAGCGCGGCTGCGGGGCCAGCTGTTCGTGCTCAGCCAGTTGAAAGTCGACGAACTGGGCGCGCGCCCTCCGACGGAGCTCCCCTACTCTCAGGCCGAACTCGCTTCGCTGATCGGGGCTTCGCGGCAGACGGTCAACCAGGTGTTGCAGCCGCTCGTCGCCAAGGGGCTCGTCGAAGCCCGGTTCAAGCACATCAGCGTGCTGGCGCCCAACGAGATGCTCGTCGGACTTTGACCGGTGCAGGCGGCGGCCGGCGCACCGACCGCCGTCGCTTTGATGACTACTGGACCTTGAACGCCTTGGTGGCCACCGACTTGCCGTCCATGGTGATCTCCACCTGGTACGTGCCGACCGGCCAGCCGTCCGGCTTGCTGATGTGGAACTCGGTGGTCGACGGTCCGGTCGCGTTGATCGTCGCGGTGTCTTCCTTGACCGGCACGGTCTTGCCGTCCTTCGAGAAGGTCCACTTGGCCGCCAGCGTGGCGGACCCGGTCCCCGTGGTGTCGATGGAGGCGTAGATCGTGTCGCCCTTCGCGAACATCTCGGTCGCCGCCGTGACCTTCTTGTCCGCGCCGACCGCCTTGCCCAGCGTGACCGCGGAGAGAGTGACACCCACCGGGGCCGGCGCTGGTGCCGGGGCGGGCGCCGGGGCCGGGGCCGGAGCGGGCGGCGGCGGCGGCGGAGCGGGCGGCTCCTTCTTGCCGCAGGCCACGAGCGCGACGACCGAAGTGACTACGAGAGCTATGTGACGGAGCTTGGACAGCATGGTGGGTCCTCCGAAGCAGACTGCTGGATTGCTGTTGTGAATGAAGGTGAATTGCGGCCGCCACACCGGGCGGATACCGCGGAACTCAGGCGAGCGGCGGGATCTTCAGCTTCTGGCCCGGGAAGATCTTGTTCGGATCCTTCAGGATGTCCTTGTTGGCCTCGAAGATCTGCGGCCACTTGCTGGCATCGCCGTATTCCTGCTTGGCGATCTTCGACAGGCTGTCGCCCGACTTGACTTCGTGAATCTTGACCGCGGTCGAACTCGAGCCGCTTTCGACGTTCGAGAAATCCGGCATGTCGCTCATTGGTTTCCCTCCTTGAGTGAAAAGTTCAGAACCGCCTCACGGCTCGGGTCGCTTCCAGGGTCCGCCCTGGGGCTCTCATCGATCGAGCCCGGTAGCGCACGGACACGCCTTGATTGTGCTCTGTCGGGAACGCGCTCGTCGGGACTTCTCCGCCACGCACGCGACCGGGCACTGGCAAGCGGCGCAACCTTGCAAGCGTAGGGCTGCACTGCGTCACCAGATGTCGGCTGCTTGACAGTTCTGCTCCCGACTTCAGGAAGCGCCTCGGCAACATCAGGGCCGCGGCGTTGGCGGCGCCATCCTGATGATCATCATCGGCATCATCAAGGGCATCGTCGCGAAGAAGTAACTCGCGGCTTCTGCCGAACGAAGAGGCGCAGTGCTCGCACACGCGCCACTTTTTACACTCCGGCGGGCGAACTGGCTCTACTGAACCTCGACCTGCCCGGTCAACCGCGCGCGGATCAGCGACCACGACAGGCCAACGCCCAGGATCGTGCCGAGGATGAGCAGCGCGACCCACGCCACCGCCGACGGCGTCGCGAGATCGATCCACTTCCCGTCGACGAACACCCAGACCAGCGCGGCGAGCAGCCCCATCCCGAGGATCACGCCGAGCCAGCCGAGCGCGACGTACACCGTGCGCAGGCACACCACCCAGCCGATCAGCAGGAGCACGCCCAGCAGGGCCTTCAAGGCGGTGATGCCGGCGGGAGGCGCAGACAGCCAGTGATAGAAGGAGTAGCCGGTGGGGTTGTAGGTGACGAGCACCAGCGCCACGGCGATGGCAATGCGGATGAACACACCGGACCACGAGATGCCGGGGACGGACATGGAAACTCCTGCAGGAGGTTGATAACTTTCTCTGGATCCAGCGTATGGATTGTGCCCCGTTATCTCGACTCGGCGCGCGCGCGGAACGTGGCGGCCGCGGCACACCCTCCGGCACCGGCGCAACCCAGAGCCACCGGCGAGATTCAGCCGATCTCACGTCACGGCGTCTTGCCGTGTCGAGGCACCGCGTTGGCCGAAATCCGGCTCGACGAACGAGAGACGAGTCGTAGATTCGACCGTGAGCGTTCATCGACCGCAAGGGATTTGACACAGCCGCGGTCGCCCCAGCACTATCGGGACCGACCCGGCGCGCACTGCCTGCCCTGCCATCCGCCCCATCCACGGCACGGCCCGCGTGCCGTTCCCGCCCACGCCTCCCCATGCGCTCGACCCTCCTGCCTCTCGCCGCCACGCTGGCGATCCAGGCGCTGGTCGCGATGGCGACGATCACGGTGCCCGTCCTCGCGCCCGCCGCGTCCGACGAACTGCACCTGTCGGCCGGACTGATCGGCCTGTACGTCTCGCTGGTCTACCTCGGCAGCATGATCTCGAGCGCGGCGAGCGCCGACCTGATCCGGCGCATCGGCGCGATCCGCTTCAGCCAGTACTGCCTCGTGATGTGCGCGGTCGGGCTCGCCTTGCTGACCTTTGGCACGATGCCGGCCCTGATCGCGAGCGCGTTCGTGCTCGGCCTCGGCTACGGGCCGATCACGCCGGCGAGTTCCCACATCCTCGCGAAGACGACGCCGCCGCACATGATGTCCTTCGTGTTCTCGGTGAAGCAGACCGGCGTTCCGCTCGGGGGCGCCCTGGCAGGCATCGTCGTGCCGCCGCTGGTGCTGCTCGGCGGCTGGCGCCTCGGCGCGCTGGCCGTCGCCGGGCTGTGCGTGCTGACCGCCGTCGTCGCGCAGTACATCCGGGCCGAGAACGACGCCGACCGCGATCCGAAGCGCCCGATCAGCGCACGTGGACCGTTCCGCGCGCTGGCGCTGGTCGCCAGGGATGCCACCGTGCGGCGGCTGGCGCTCAGCTCGTTCTTCTTCTCGGCGCTGCAGCTCTGCCTCACCACCTATCTCGTCACGTACCTCACCAGCAAGCTCGGCTACACGCTGGTGGAGGCGGGCCTGATGCTCGCCGTCGCGACGACCGCGGGCATCGTCGGCCGGATCGCGTGGGGTGCCGTGGCGGACCGCAGCGGCCGTCCCGCGGCGGTGCTGGGGCTCGTCGGCATCGCGATGGCCGCGGCGGCGGGGGCGATGGCGATCTCGTCGCCCGAGTGGCCACGCGTGGCCATGATCGTCCTGTGCGCCGCGTTCGGCGGCACCGCGATCGGGTGGAACGGCGTGTACCTCGCCGAGGTCGCGCGCGAGGCGCCGGCGGGCAAGACCGTCGAGGCCACCGGCGGTGCCCTCTTCTTCACCTTCTTCGGCGTGCTGATCACGCCGCCCATCTTTGCCGCGATCGTCGAGGGCGGCGGCAGCTACGGGCTGGCATTCGCCGTGGTCGCGGCGCCGACGCTGCTGTGCGGACTGTGGCTGCTGGCGCGCGCCGCTCCGCGCGCGCCGCGCAGCGCACCGAGTGCCTGACCGGAGACACCGATGACCGATCGTTCCTTCCTGTTCGTCCCGGGCAACCGGCCCGAGCGATTCGACAAGGCGTGCGCCGCCGGCGCCGACGTAACGCTCGTCGACCTCGAGGACGCCGTGGCGCCCGCCGACAAGGCGGCCGCGCGCGCCGCGCTGAGGGCCTGGCTGGATCCCGCGAAGAACGCCTACCTCCGCATCAACGGCGCCGACACGGACTGGTTCCAGCAGGACCTCGCGCTGCTGTCGCTGCCGGGCGTGCGCGGCGTGATGCTGCCGAAGGCCGAGCACTCGGCGCCGGTCGCCGAGATCCACCGCACGGCGCCTGAGCTGCCGGTGATCGCGCTGATCGAAAGCGCGCTCGGGCTGCGCAACCTGGAGGCCATCGCCGCCGCGGGCATCGCTCGCTTCGCGTTCGGCTCGATCGACTTCCAGCTCGACCTCGGCATCGCCGGCGAGCGCGAGGAACTGCTGTTCGCGCGCTCGTCGATCGTGCTGGTCTCCCGCCTCGCGGGCCTCGCGCCGCCGGTCGACGGCGTGACGGTCGCGCTCGACGACCCGGCCCAACTGGCCGACGACATCGGCTACGCGCGGCGGCTGGGCTTCGGCGGCAAGCTCTGCATCCATCCGCGGCAGGTCGAGGCCGTCAATGCGGGCTTCCTGCCGCCGGCGGCCGACATCGCCTGGGCGCAGCGCGTGCTCGAGGCGGCCGACCAGGCCAGCGGCAACGCCGTGCGCCTCGACGGCAAGATGATCGACCGCCCGGTCATCGAACGCGCGCGGGCGATCCTGCAGTCGGCGGGCAAGGTTTGAGCCGTCGCCGGGCGGCCGCGCTCAGCGCGGCTGTCGCCAGACCGTCGTGATGGTCGCGTTGCCGTTGTCGACGAGGGCGCGCAGCCGCTTTTGCTCGCTTTCGACCGCCTCCATGTCGACCGGGCCGATGCGCTCGAGCATGCGCTCGCGCGCCGATCCCTGGCAGCGTCCCTCGGCCGCGCACAGCTGCAGCGCCAGCAGCGAGTTCGGCCCGCACGAGGCGCCGAGGTCGCACGAGAGCAGCGCCAGCGCGGCGTCGGTGACCTCCGGCTGGGCGCCCTTGGCGCTGGCGTTCATCAGCAGCACGGACAGGCCGCTCAGCGACTGAATCGCGTAGGGCTCGCGCGACCGGAGCGCCTGCTCGACGGTGGTCTCGGCGGCGGCGCGGTCGCCGCGGATCATGGCCCAGCGCGCGGCCGAGCCGGCCGAGGCGAGGTTGCCGTTGGTGACGCGCTCGGCGGTGGCCACGATGTCCGCGGCATCGAGCGGCTGCGCGAGGAACCCCTTGCAGCGTGCGAACAGTTCCTGCAACGCGGCCTTGCGCGCGTCGTGCTGGTGGCTCGACAGCGCGTTGATCGCATACACCGGCGACGGCGGCTTGCCCTGCGGCGGCAGGAACGTCGGGAAGCACGCCCGGTGCGCGCGCCCGGCGAGCGCCCGCTCGATCGGGTTGGTGCTCTCCCGGTAGCGGTCGTAGACCGCCTTGAAGTCGCGCGCGCTGCCCAGCACGTCGGCCGGATTGTCCGGTTCGGGCTTCGCCACCACTTTCGGCGGCGGCAGCGCGGGCGGCGGCGGGATCGGCGCGTCCGCGACCGGTTCGCCCCGCACCTGCACGGGACGGTAGTCGGGCGCCATCACGTAGACGAGCAGCGCGGCACCCGCGAACACCGCCGCGACGGTCCAGCCGATCGGCGCGAGCGAGCGCGAGCGGAACGGACCGGGATCGGTCGAGGGCCGTGGCTTGCGGCCGGGGCCTGGGTTTGAAGCGATGGTGCACTCCTTCGAGACGCCGCGGGAGCGTCCCGCTCCCCGGCCAAGGCGTGATTGTTGCGCAAGTTGATGCCACCTCGCTTCGCACCGCGCGCCGGCGGCACCGGCCGCGCCCGCCGCGCGCCGCGCCGCCACGTCCGCGTCACGCACGACGCGTAAGATCGGGAGCGCCCGGGCATCGAAGCGCTGCCATGGCGGGGCGCTTTGCCGCTCCCGCCCCCCGGGCACGTTTGGCGCGGACGCCGTGCAAGCCGCTGCGCGCCTGGGACCGTCGATGGAGTTCAAGGACTACTACGCAACGCTGGGCGTCGACAAGACCGCGACCGCCGACGACATCAAGAAGGCGTACCGCCGGCTCGCGCGCAAGTACCACCCGGACGTCAGCAAGGAGCCGGATGCGGCCGAACGCATGTCGGCGATCAACGAGGCGAACACCGTCCTGTCCGATCCCGAGAAGCGCGCTGCGTACGACGCGCTCGGGCGTCGGCCACCGGGCCAGGACTTCCGGCCCCCGCCCGACTGGGACGCGGGTTTCGAGTTTTCGGGAGGTGACCACGGCGCCGGCGAGGACGAGTTCAGCGATTTCTTCGCCAACCTGTTCGGCCGCGCGGCGCGCGCGCGCCGCGGGGCGGATGCCGCGTCGATGCGCGGCGGCGACCATCACGCGAAGGTCGTGATCGACCTGGCCGACGCGTATCTCGGGGCAACGCGGTCCGTGACGCTGCGCTCGGCCCGCCTCGACGCGACAGGCCACGTCGTCACGGAGGAGCGCACGCTCGACGTGACGATTCCGCGGGGCGTGCGCGCCGGCCAGCACATCCGGCTGCGCGGCCAGGGCGCGCCGGGGTACGGCGGCGGCGCGGCCGGCGATCTCTACCTCGAAATCGAGTTCCGGCCCGACGATCGCCACATGGTCGACGGACGCGACGTCACGCAGCGCGTGCCCGTCGCGCCGTGGGAGGCTGCACTCGGCGCCGCGATCGAGGTGGCGACGCCGTCGGGTCCCGTCGAGGTGACCGTGCCGGCGAACTCGCGCAACGGCCGCCGGCTGCGACTGCGCGGTCGCGGCATCCCGGGCGATCCGCCGGGCGACCTGTACCTCGAGCTCGACCTCGTGCTGCCACCCGCCGACACCGAGGCGGCGCGCGAGCTCTACCGAGCGATGGAACGCGAGCTGAAGTTCAACCCGCGGCAGGCAACGGAGCGCAGCCGATGATCGAGCGAACCGTGGAAGTGCTGATCATTGACGACGACGGACTCAGTCGCGAGGAGCTCGCGAGCGCGTGCGCGGTCAGCGTCGAGTGGATCGAGCGTCATGTGGCGAGCGGCCTGCTCGAGGTTGGAGCGACGGCGACGATGCGCTTCACCAGCGCCCAGCTGCTGCGCGCGCGCCGCCTCGCCGAGATCGAACGCACGTTCGACGCCAACGACGAACTCGCGGCCCTGGTGGTCGACCTGATCGAGGAAGTCGAGCGGCTGCGCGGGCGCTGAACGAAATCGGGGTCTGACCCCGATTTGCAGATCACAACGGCGGGGGCGGCGCAGGCAAAGGTCGTTGCCTTGCCAGATGCAGTCGGCTCGCGGATCGCTTCAACGTCGATGCGAATTGGTGGAAAAGTAGCGACATGGCCGTGACCTGACTCCGGTTACGGCCATGCCGTCATTCGAAGCAAGGCACGCCGTGCTGACCGATCCTCTGCTCCTCGCCCGCGCGCAGTTCGGACTGAACATCGCGTTCCACATACTTTTTCCGTCCATAACGATCGCCCTCGGCTGGTTTCTGCTTTACCTGCGCGTTCGGGCAAACCGGACCGGCGAAGACTGGGTCGAGCGCGCCTATCGGCTCTGGGTCAAGGTGTTTGCGATCTCCTTCGGACTCGGCGTGGTTTCCGGGCTGACCATGAGCTTCCAGTTCGGCACGAACTGGCCGGGATTCATGGAGAAGGCCGGCAACGTCGCCGGCCCGCTGCTGGGGTACGAGGTCCTCACCGCCTTCTTCCTCGAGTCGACCTTCCTCGGCGTGATGCTGTTCGGCCGCGACCGCGTGCCGCCCTGGCTGCACACGCTCGCGGCATCGCTCGTGGCCATCGGCACCAGCGCGTCGGCGTTCTGGATCCTTGCGCTCAACTCGTGGATGCACACGCCGCAGGGCTTTGCCGTGATCAACGGCGAAGTGCACGCGACCGACTGGATTGCGATCATCTTCAATCCGAGCTTCCCCTATCGGCTCGCCCACATGCTGATCGCCTCGGGACTCACCGCGTCGTTCCTGATCGCCGGCCTGTCGGCCTTCCAGCTGCTGCGCAACGCGACCCACGCGCCAGCGCTCGGCATGCTCCGTATCGCCTTGCTCGTCGCCGCGGTGCTGGCGCCGACACAGCTCGTCGTCGGCGACCTTCACGGCCTGAACACACTCGAACACCAGCCGGCCAAGATCGCTGCGATGGAAGGCATCTGGCACACCGAGCGCGGCGTTCCCCTGCTGCTGTTCGCAGTGCCGAACGAGCGTGAACGCCGCAACGACTTCGCGATCAGCATTCCAAACGGTGCCAGCCTGATCCTGCGGCACGATGCTGACGCGGAGCTCAAGGGACTGAACGAGTTCGGGGATCAGCATCCGCCCGTGGCTCCGGTGTTCTTCGCCTTTCGCGTCATGGTCGGCAGGCCGCCGCTGCGCGCGAGTCCCTGCTGATCGTTCTCGTCGGCACCTGCGTCGTCCTGCCGATGATCGTCGGCTACACGTTGTTCGCATACCGGGTGTTCTGGGGCAAGACGCGGGAACTGACGTACGGCCGATGAGCGGTCGTGAGGCCCCCCAGCGCTCATCCTTGACTCGAGCAGGCGGCTCCGCGGGCGCGGATCGCCGTTGGGCCTCGAATCGACTGTGCGGTAGCGCACCGACCACGCCTGTTCGCACGATTACCTTAAGTACATGATTCCATTGCGTACCGGTCAGGTTCCGCGATCGTCGTTCCTCTTGGCGACGATCAGGGGTGTTGCGGATGAACAAAGCTCGAGTTCGAACGGTAGCGAACAATCCGATCGGAAAGGTCCGGCAAGTCGAGGGCCAGGTGGCAGGAGGGACAGCGCGGCAGGCGAAGCGGCCGGATCCGCAGCCTTTCGGCCGAGCCCAGGGCGCAGCCGGAGAGCGACATGCTCAACGTGACGCTTCGGGCCGGCGCAAAGCGGGTCGGCCTCCGCCCCGACCATGCGAATCTGGTCCGCTGTCTGCGCGGACGCGCTGGCGAGCGTCCGGATGACCTCGCGTTCGTAAACCCGATCGACGACCCGTCGAAGCGCACGGCGCTGACGTATGCGCAACTCGACCGCCGCGCGCGCGCGATCGCAGCGACCCTGCAGGACATGGGCCTCGCCGGCCAGCGCGTCATGCTGGCGTATCCGCCCGGCCTCGAGTTCGTTGCGGCCTACTTCGGCGCGCTCTACGCGGGCTGCGTTGCCGTCCCGACCTACCTGCCGCGCCACCGCACGCTCGATCAGTTCGCCGCCCTCGCGGAGGACGCCGGCGCGTCCCTGGCCCTCAGCACGGCGGCTGCGATAGCCCAGTTCAAGCCGATGGCGGGCCGGGCCGCGGGGATTGCCTGGCTCGCCACGGACGAGATCGCCGATGCCCGCGCCGATGGCTGGGCAGAACACGACCCCGCCCTGGACTCCCTCGCGATGATCCAGTACACGTCCGGCTCGACCCGCCAGCCGAAAGGCGTGATGGTGAGTCACGCCAACCTCGTCGAGAACGCGCGCGCGATCTGCGAGGCCTTCGAAGCCCGCGATAACACGACGTCCGTGTTCTGGCTTCCTGCGTACCACGACATGGGGCTGATCGGCGGCGTCCTCGCCCCCGTCTACTCCGGGGTGACCATCATCGTCATGGCCCCCGCGACGTTCCTCAAGAACCCGTTCGTCTGGCTCGACACGATCAGCCAGTCGGGCGCGACGATTTCCGGCGGACCCAACTTCGCCTACGACCTGTGCGTGCGCAGGATCACGGCGGCGCAACGCGCCACCCTCGACCTGTCCGCCTGGTCCCTCGCTTTCGTCGGTGCCGAGACCATCCGGCCGGCGACGCTCGACCGGTTTGCCGAAGCCTTCGCGCCGTGCGGGTTCCGGCGCGAGGCCTTCTACCCGTGCTACGGCCTGGCGGAGGCAACGCTGATGGTCACGGGAGCCAGGCGCGGTGCCGGTGCCGTCGTGCGCGCGTTCAGCGACGACGCCCTGGCGCAGAATCGCGTCGAGCCGCTGCCCGACACCCTGCCGCACGCCCGCCGTCTCGTCGGATGCGGCACGCCCATCGGTTCGCTTCGCCTTGCGATCGTCGATGCGCAGACCCAGGCGCTCGCCGGGCCGGGCAGAGTCGGCGAGATCTGGGTCGCCGGCGAGTCCGTCGGCCAGGGCTACTGGCACGACCCGCAAGGGACCGCGACCACGTTCAGCGCACGCCGAAGCGACAACGGCGACGGCCCGTTCCTGCGCACCGGCGATCTCGGGTTCATCCACGAGCGCCAGCTCTACGTCACCGGCCGGCTCGACGACCTCATCATCGTGCGCGGCCTCAACCACCATCCAGAGGACATCGAAGCCACGGCGCGCGACAGTCATCCGCTGCTCGCATCCGGACTCGGCGCCGTATTCGCGGTCGACGCGGGCGGCACGCAGCGCCTGGTGCTAGTGCACGAGGTCGAGCGCGACGGCAGCTCCGACCTCGCGCCGGTCGTCGATGCCGTCCAGGCCGCGGTCCTAGAGGAGCACGGCCTGGGGCTCGACACCGTGGTGCTGATCCGCTGCGGCACGATCGCCAAGACGAGCAGCGGCAAGGTCCAGCGCCACGCCAACCGCGCCGCCTTCCTGGCCGGCCAGCTCAAGGCGCTCGAAACGCGTGGCCCCCGGGCGAGTCCCAAGCCTTCGGCGGCGCGCGCGCAGTCCGCCGCGTTCGCCGCCGTCTGCCAGCACGCGCTGGCGTTGTCCGGCACCGGCCTCGCGGACGTCACGCCCGAAACGCCGATCGCGGCGCTCGGCCTCGACTCGCTGCAGCGGGTCGAACTCGTGGCCGCGCTCGACAGCCGGTTCGGCCGGCATCTGCCGGACACCGTGTACAGCCAGGCGACGACGCTCGGCGACCTTGCCGCCGCGGTGCAGAAGCACCTGATAGATCACCCGCAGAGCGACGCCCCCGCGGGCGAAGTCCCGGCGGAGAACTACGACGTCTCGCTCTTTCCCGAATACCTCGAGCTCAAGCGCCACGAGCGCATGCTGCTGGCCATCGCCGACAGCAATCCCTACTTCCGTGTCGACCAGGGCGCGGTCAAGCCGGACTCGGCCACGGGCGGATTCGCTCACGTCGACGGGCGCGAGGTGGCGAACTTCTGCGCCTATGACTACGTCGGCATGGCGCACGATCCGTACGTCACCGCCGCCACCAAGGCCGTGATCGATCGTTACGGCACCGGCGCCGGCGCGAGCCGCCTTGTCTCGGGCGAAAAGCAGATCCACCGCGAGCTCGAAACCGCGCTCGCCGACTTTCTCGGCACACCCGCGGCGATCGTCTTCGTCTCCGGGCACGCGACCAACGTCACGACAATCGGCCACCTGATGGGCCCGGGCGACCTCATCGTCCACGACATCCTCGCCCACAACTCGATTCTGCAAGGCGCCCGGCTGTCGGGCGCGACGAGCCGCGGTTTCGCGCACAACGACTGGCGTGCGCTCGACGCGTTGCTCACCGGCATCCGCCACGACTTCCGCCGCGTGCTGATCGCGATCGAAGCCGTCTACAGCATGGACGGCGATTCTCCCGATCTCGCGCGCTTTGTCGAAGTCAAGAAGAAGCATCGCGCGATGCTGCTCGTCGACGAGGCGCACTCGCTGGGAACCATGGGCCGCTCAGGACGCGGCATCGGCGAGCACGCCGGCATCGAGCGCTCCGACGTCGAGCTGTGGATGGGCACGCTCTCCAAGGCGCTCGCCAGCTGTGGCGGCTACATCGCGGGCTCCACCGAACTCGTCGAATACCTCAAGTACACCGCCCCGGGGTTCGTCTACAGCGTCGGTCTTTCGCCGCCCAACGCGGCTGCCGCGCTCGCGGCCCTGACGCTGCTGCGGCGCGAGCCCGAGCGCGTCGCCAGGCTCCATGAACTGTCGGCCCTCTTCCTCGCCCTCGCCCGCGGACGTGGCCTCGACACCGGGCTTTCCGGCGGGACCCCGATCATCCCGGTGATCATCGGCAACTCCGTAAAGTGCCTGCTGCTCTCCCGCGCCCTCTTCAACCGCGGCATCATCGTGCAGCCGATCATCCATCCTGCGGTTCCGGAGCGCGCGGCACGCCTCCGGTTGTTCATCACGACCAATCACACCGAAGCGCAGATCAGAAGCGCGGTCGGTGTCATCGTCGAAGAGTTCGCAAAACTCTAGCGCGACGAACGCGTTCGTCGCGCGCAAGCGATGCACCACGGCATGCCGAACTCCAGCCACGCGATCGTCGTCGAGCACCTGAGCAAGCGCTACGGAACGCTGCTGGCCGTCGACGACGTTTCGTTTAGCGTCGCGACGGGCGAGGTGTTCGCATTCCTGGGCCCCAACGGCGCCGGCAAGAGCACCACGGCCGAGATCATCGAGACCATCCGCACGCCCACGGCGGGACACGTCACCGTGCTCGGGATGGACGTCACCAAGTCGAAAGCCAAGGTCGTTCGCCGGATCGGCGTGCTTCCGCAGGGCTTCAGTTCGTTCGACCGGATCACCGTGCGGGAGAGCCTTTCCTACTACGCGCAGGTGTTCGGCTGCAAAGCCGACGTCGATGCGCTGATGGACCTCACCCATCTGCGCGACAAGGCCGACGCCCGCTTCAACACCCTTTCAGGGGGCCTCAAACAGCGCCTCGGCATCGCCGCCGCGCTCGTCAACGACCCGGAGGTCGTGTTTCTCGATGAACCGACGACGGGCCTCGACCCGCACGCCCGGCACGCAGTCTGGGACGTGCTCAAGGGCCTGAAGGACCGTGGGAAGACCGTCTTTCTAACGACCCACTACATGGAGGAGGCAGAACTCCTCGCCGACACCGTGGCGATCATCTCGAAAGGCAGGATCGTGGCCGCCGACTCGCCGGCGCGCCTCACGGAGAAACACGGCGATCACTTGCGGCTCACCCTGGAGTCGAGTGACGCAGCGGCGCCGGCCCTGATCCGGAAGATGGGCTTCGAGCCCACGCAGATGAGCGGTGCAAGCATCTGCGTGCAGGTCAAGGACGCCGACGACGTGCGCGCCATCCTCGGGGAAATCGAACGGGCCGGACTTTCCCTCCGCGGCATCGACGTGCGCAAGCCGAACCTGGAAGAGGTGTTCCTCAAGCTCACCGAGGAGCATCGCCCGGACACCGCGGGCAGGGGTTCCAGATGACGCCGAGGATCATCGCCGCCAACCTGGTCGTCCGGCTCAGGAGCTTCTACCGGGAAAGATCGGCGATGTTCTTCACGTTCGCGTTCCCAGTGATCCTCGTGCTGGTCTTCGGAACGATATTCACCACGCCGGAACATCTCGATTTCAACCTTCCGGTGCAGGACTTGAGCCGCAGCGCAGCGTCGGCCAGGCTGATCGATGCCCTCTCGACGGATCAGACGTTCAGGATCACCCCGGTTCCGGACGGCGTCGACGCAGCGCAATACGCCAGGCAACACAAGCACAACCTGGTGCTGGTGATTCCCGAAGATTTCGCCGCCATGGAGGCAAGGCGGCTCGGCGCACGGGATGCGAGCGTGTCCGTGCCGTTGCGGTACATCCACGATCCGAGTTCGACCTCGGTGAACGCCAAGATCCAGGCGCTCGAGACGATCGTGGCCGCGATGAACCAGAAGATGACCGGCACGCCGCCCTTCATCACGCTCGTCGCGACGTCGATCCTCTCCGAGCAGTACCGCTTCATCGAGTTCTTCGTCCCGGGCATCATCGCAATGGCGATCATGACCTCGTCCCTGGGAAATGCGCTCAACATGAACGCCGAGTTGCGGCAGAAAGGCATCCTGCGCAAGCTCGCGACGACGCCGATCACGCGCACCGACTGGCTCGTCTCGAGCATCCTGTACCAGCTGATTCTCTCCGTCGCTTCGACGGTCGCGATTCTCCTCGTCAGCTACGCGGTCTTCGACGTCCGGCTGCACATCGGCGCCTGGCTCCCGCTCATCGTCGTGATCGAAGTGATCGCCTTCGTCGGCATCGGCATGCTGCTCACCCCGTTCGCGAAGGAGGCGGAAAGCGCGTCGGCGGTCGGCAACGCCTTCCTCTTTCCGATGATGTTCCTGTCGGGCACCTTCTTCCCGGTGGAGATGATGCCGGCCTTCCTGCAGTCGTTCGCCAGGCTGCTGCCGCTCTACTACGTGAACGAGGCACTGCGCGCGGCGATGATCTTCGCCGATGATCCGGCCACCCTGCGGATGGCGGGAATCGCCGCCGGCTTTGCCGCAATCGTGTTCGTCGCGGGAACGTTCAAGACCCGCTGGGATGGGGAGGCGTGACGGTGGGCAAGCGCATCCTGTTCATCTGCGGATCGATGAACCAGACGACGCAGATGCACGACATCTCGCGGCATCTCGCCGAGTACGAACACGCCTTCACGCCCTTCTACTGCGATGGAGCGCTCGAGGCGCTGCGGCGACTGAAACGGCTCGAGTTCACCATCATCGGTGACAAGCTTGCGAGGCGCTGCCGGCAATACCTCGAGGAGCAGCATCTGGCGATCGACTATCGAGGCCGTCGCGACGCCTACGACCTCGTGGTGACATGCTCCGATGTCTTCGTGCAGGACAACATCCGCGATCGCAGGATCGTTCTGGTCCAGGAAGGCATCACCGATCCGGAAGACCGCAGTTTCCGCCTGGTGCAGCGCCATCGCTGGCTTCCGCACTGGATCGCGGGCACCGCCGCTACGGGGCTGAGCGACGCCTACCGCGCATTCTGCGTTGCGAGCGACGGGTATCGCGACTTCTTCGTCCGCAAGGGCGCGAACGCCGCGAAGATCGTGGTGACCGGCATCCCGAACTTCGACAATTGCGAGCGCTACCGAACCAACGCCTTTCCCCACCGCCACTACGTGCTCGTGTGCACATCGCCGCTGCGGGAGATCTTCCGCGGCGAGGATCGGAAGTCCTTCATCCTGGACGCTTGCAGGATCGCCAACGGGCGCCCGATCATCTTCAAGTTCCACCCCAACGAGGACATGGCCCGCGCCGAGAGCGAGGTCAAGCGGTACGCCCCTGGAGCGATGGCTTTCCGCAGCGGCAGCGCGGAAGAGATGATCGCCAACTGCGACGTGCTCATCACCCGGTATTCATCGACGGTGTTCGTCGGCCTCGCCCTCGGCAAGGAAACGCATTCGGACTTCCCGATGGACGAGTTGCGCAAGCTGCTGCCCGTGCAGAACAACTCCGCGGCGGCGAACATCGCAAACGTCTGTCGACGGGTGATGGAAGACCGGGCGCTGCAATGAACGATGCGGTCACGGTCCGGGCGGTGACATCCTGGCGGGATCGGCGACGCTTTCAACGGCTGCCGTGGACGGTCTACGCGGGCGACCCGAACTGGGTCCCGCCCATCCTTGCGCAGGAGCGCCTCCTCCTCGGATGGGGACGCCACCCGTTCTTCGACAACGCGGAGATGGTGACGCTTCTCGCCGAGCGGCGCGGCAAGGCCGTCGGCCGCGTCGCCGTCTTCGTCAACCACGTCCACAACCGGAAGTACAACGAACGGCGGGGGTTCTTCGGATTCTTCGAGTGCATCGACGACACCGCAGCCGCTCACGCGCTCTTCGACGCCGGGCGCGCGTGGCTGCTGGAGCGGGGCATGACCGTCTGGCGCGGGCCCGTGAACCCGTCGCTCAACTACACCTGCGGACTGCTCATCGACGGTTTCGACAGACCGCCGGTGTTCCTGATGACCTATAACCCGCCGCATTACGCGGCCCTGATCGAGGCCTGCGGGTTCGCCAAGTCGCAGGACCTCTACGCCTACGAGATGGACGCTGCGATCCTCGCGCAGCTGGTCGAACGCTACAAACCCGCGGTGATGGCGGCGCTCGAAGGCGGGGGCCTGACGGTGCGGTGGCTGGACCCGTCACGGTTCGACGAGGAGATCCGGACCTACCTCGATCTCTACAACAGCGCGCTCGAGGGCACCTGGGGCTTCACCCCGCTGCAGGAGGGCGAAGTGAAGCACATCGCAGCGGAGCTGCGGCACATCATCGCCCCGGAATTCGTGGCCTTTGCGATGGCCGGGGGAAAGACCGTCGGCGCCGTGCTCGCACTGCTCGACTACAACCAGATCATCCGCAAGCTCAATGGCCGGCTGTTTCCGTTCGGCCTGTTCCAGTTGATGTGGGGGAAGAAGCGGATCAACGTCGCGCGAGCACTGACCGTGACGATGCTGCCCGAGTTCCAGCAGTCGGGCTTCGGCATCGTGCTGCTCGATCGCCTGGTGGAGGCGGCCAAGCCGTGGGGCCTCACGGGCTGGGAGTTTTCGTGGGTGCTCGAGAGCAACGCGAGTTCGCGCGGCACGCTGAGGCGCGCGGGGACGAAGCTCGCCAAGACCTACCGGATCTACGACCGGGCGCTATGAGATCCGATAAGGTCCTAGAGCCAGCGGGCGTCGAGGTACCACTGCGCGGTCTCGCGGAGTCGATCGGCAAGCGGGGCCGCGGGCGACCAGCCCAGCTGCCGCTGCGCCTTGGCCGGCGAGCAGGTCCACGAACCGGCGAGCAATTCCGACATCTTGTCGCTGCTGACCCAGCCCGGGTGCCGACGGACTCGCGTGGCGACGTCGCCACAGAAGCCGGCCACCCGCATCAAACCTCCCGGGACACGAAGAGTGCGAGGCACCCTCTTCCCCAGCGCTTGCGCGATCGCGGCTCCGAGTTCAACCTGCGAGAGATCCTCCGCGCCGGCGAAGTAGATGCCGCGCCCCGAGGCGTCCGGCACCAGGCGCTCGCCTTTCTCCGCGGCGAGGACGATGCATTCGACGAGGTCCGCCACGGCAATCAGCGAAATGCGCCGGTCGCCGTGCCCGCACACGACGTGGATGCCGGATCGAGCGACGGGCCTGAATACTTCGTACATCCCGCGGTCGCCCGCGCCGAACACGGCGCACGGCCGGACAATCGTGATGGGCACCACGCCGGCGTAACGAGCGGCCGCCTGCTCGCCGGCGAACTTGCTGCGCCCATAGTCCGAAACCGGCAACGACGGATCGCTTTCCACTTTCGGCGCCTCCCTGGAGGGCCCCGCGGCAGCGAGCGACGAAACGAGCAGGAGCACCGGGCGCTCCGCCTGCTCGGCGCACGCCGCCGCAACCGTCTCGGCACCCTCGGCGTTCACGCGCATGAAGTCGGCCGCAGACATCGCCCGCCCGAGCCCCGCGAGGTGGAACACGACCTGGGCGTTCGACAACGCCACGGCCCGCGAGACACTCGCGCGATCACTGACGTCTCCAGTGACGAGTTCGGCGCCCGCGGCCAGCAGTTCCTCGACCTGCGACGTCGGGCGCACCAGGCAGGAGACCGCGCGGCCGCGCGCGACCAGCAGGCGCGCGAGATGCACCCCGATGAAGCCACTGGCGCCGGTGATCAGGACAGGTTGCCGATCCGAAGTGTTCATGCGCGGGAGGCGGGACGTGCGCGGTTCCTGTTCCAGGTGGAGCGGCGGAGTGTCCGCGCCGATCGGATTGTGTCCCCGGGGTCGACGCGCAGCAAGAACGGCACACCGCGCCGGGGCAACAGAGAAAACGGCTGCAGCGATCCAGCGGTGTCCGGCAGCGCGCCGTGGCGGCAAGGAGTATCTTCGACCATCAGAGCATCGAACAACCGGGCGTCTTGGACGCGTGCGACGCGTCTGACATGGCCGCCGTCATGATCACGCATAGGTCAGCCCGATCCGCGGCATGGCCACCTGACGTCGGAGCTTCGGACGGCCCTTGACTCCACACTCCAGGCGCGTGGCCGCGCAGCAGGCCGCTTGCCATCTCTTCGAGGCCATCGTGTCCCTTACACACCCGCACCCGATACACGAACGAACGTTGAAACCGACCCGTCGCTCAGGGCTTTCACCGGCAGTCTTCCGGCGGGTGCTCGCCGCCCTTGGAGCGACGATGCTGGCCGTAGCCGGCATGGCCATTGCGCCTGCAACCACTGCGAAGGACGCCACACGCGACATCCGCTGGGTGGGTACATGGAGCGCAAGCCCGCAGGCCGCTGGCAGTCCCGTCGAGTTCAAAGGCCAGACCATCCGCCAGATCGTGCGCGTAAGCATCGGCGGCAAACAGGTGCGTGTGCGCCTGTCGAACGCGTTCGGCTCCGGTCCGCTGGTGATCAGTTCGGCGCATGTGGCGCTGCGCAGCTCGGGTGCAGCGATCGTCGCAGGGTCGGACCGGACGCTCACATTCAACGGCCTGCCGTCCATGGCGATCCCGCCCGGCGCGCTGGCCGTCAGCGATCCCGTGAGTCTTGCGGTGCCCGACCTTGGCGACCTCGCGGTCAGCATCTACGTCGCGGGCAGCCAGGTTGCGTCGACCGAGCACACGGAGGGCCTGCAGACGACCTATGTTTCGGCCGAGGGGGATTTCACCGGAGCGGACAACCTGCCCACGGCGACCACGACCCAGTCCGTCTACTTCCTCACGGGCGTCGAGGTCGGCGCCGCCAAAAGTACCAGGGCCATCGTCACGCTTGGCGACTCGATCACCGACGGATACCAGTCGACTCCAGACGCCAACAAGCGCTGGCCGAATCGTCTGGCGGAGCGGCTGCATGCGCAAAGGGGCGGCAGCAAGGTGGCGGTACTCAATGCGGGCATCACCGGCAACCGGCTCCTGCATGACATGGACGGCTCGAACGCACTGGCGCGCCTCGATCGCGACGTGCTCGTGCAGTCCGGCGCGCGCTACCTGATCGTCCTGCTGGGCATCAACGACATCGGGTTTCCCGGCGCCGTGACTCCCGAGCAAGTCATTGCCGCGCATCGCCAGATCATCGTTCGCGCGCGTGCGATGGGCCTCAAGGTGTACGGAGGGACGCTGACGCCGTTCCAGGCGTTCATGCCGGGGCTCTACTACACGGACGTTGGCGAAGCGCAGCGCCAGGTCGTCAACCAATGGATCAGGACCAGCAAGGCCTACGACGCAGTGATCGACTTCGACAAGGCGATACGCGACCCGGGCAATCCGAGCAGGATCCTTCCGGCTTTCGACAGTGGCGACAATCTGCACCCGAACGATGCCGGCTACAAGGCGATGGCCGACGCCATCAACCTGGCGCTGTTCAGGGACGGGACTTCGGCGCCCCGTGCGGCGACGGCGAAAGGCGCGTCGGCGCCGACGGCGAAGCCGACGGAGCCCCGATGCTGCCCGTGCCCGCCGTGATGCACGGTGGCTGCTGGCGATCGGGAGCAGCGATCAATACTGGAATCTTGCCTTGAGCTTCAGGATCGGCGCCTCGAACAGGTGCCACATCGCCGTCGCCAGCAGGACCGTCAGTCCGAACCGCGCCGCCAGGGGCGGCACCTCGCCCAGCACGGCGTAGCGCGCGGAGAGCCAGTCATGGAGGGGCCACATGAATAGGTGGATCAGATACAGGCCGTAGCTGATCTTGCCGAGGAAACGGAAGGGTGCGAATTTGAAGAATCCAAGCACCCACCGATTGTCCGTTTCCCACAATCCAAGCACCATCGCGAGGAAGCCGAGCGCCAGCAGCGTCTGCATGTGCGGCGGGTGCAGGACGTGGTCGATCGACGGTGACTCCGGCCCGTACAGCGCAAACAATGCCGCCACCAGCGCGAGGCCGGCGGGAAACAGCCACTGCCGGGCGGCAGCGCGTATCCGTTCGGCGGCCGCCGACGTCTCCGCGAACACCACGGCGCCCACCGCACCCGCGACCAGGTACTCGCCGCAGACCAGCGGAATCAGGCCATACGCCGACTTTGGCAGCAACATTGCGAAGAGAAATCGGAAGGCGATGCTGGCTGCCCACAGCGCGAGCAACCAGCGCAGCCGCGTGGGTCCCGGCCGCAGGAACGTAAACAGCAGCGGAAAGATCAGATAGAACTGCTCCTCGACACACAGCGACCAGAAGTGGACGCCATACATCCGCACGGGATCCCACGGACGGTCCACCAGCGCGGGCTCGATCCACGTGTAGAAGAAGATCCCCCAGTTCATCACGTAGAGAACGTACGTCCACAGGTACGCGATGCCGACCGTAAGGGCCGCCACTCCCAGCACCAGGTAGTAGGCGGGGAAGATGCGCAAGGCGCGGCGCACGTAGAAGGCCTTGAGCGCCTGGCCGCGCGGCCGGTCCTGCGACGCGATCAGGATCCGGGTGATCAGGAATCCGCTGATCACGAAGAACAGCGAGACCCCGTAACTGCCCCACCAGAAGTTCTCGACATCGCTGTGGATCATGAACACAGCGAGGAACGCGAAGAACCGAAGCCCGTCGAGCTGTTGGCGATGCTCCATCGCTTGCATGGGTCGGGAATCCGGTGGATAGGTCTGCTGCCGCAATGATCGCACCAAGCGTCCTGAGCGCCGTGCAGCCACTGCGTGCGCTCGGGCTGGCCGGCGTCGAACGCAGGTTCGACGCCGATGACTAACCGGGAATGGGAGGTCTGACCCCGGTTTACGGCAGCGCGGCAGGCGCCGGCATCGGGTCGTTCGGCGCGGGGATCCATTCCCGGTCATCGCCCACGGGCAGCGCGAAGCGGCCGGCCTGCCAGTCGTCCCGCGCCTGCTCGAGACGCTCGCGCCGCGACGACACGAAGTTCCACCAGATGTAACGCGGGCCGACGGGCTCGCCGCCGAGCAGCATCAGCTTGCTGGCTTCGCGAGCGACGATCGCCGGCGTCGCGTCGCGTCCGAGCACCAGCATCTGCGCCGGCGCGCAGGCTTGTCCGCCGACCTCGACCGCGCCCTGCGCAACGAACACGGCGCGCTCCGAAGCGAACGTGGGCACCGTGAACCGCGCCCCAGCGGCGAGCTCGAGGTGGGCGTACATCAGCGGCGAGTGCGTCCGCACCGCGCTGCGCGCACCGATCAGCTCGCCGGCGATCACGCGGGCGCTCCAACCCTCGCCATCGAGCAGCGGCAGGCTGTCGCGCGCGTAGTGTTCGAACGCCGGGTCGACTTCCTCATGCCCGGCGGGCAGTGCGACCCACGCCTGGATGCCGTGCAGCACGCCGCCGCGCTCGCGCATCCCCTCGAACCGTTCCGAGTGCGAGATGCCACGGCCGGCGGTCATCCAGTTGACCTCCGCAGGCCGGATCACCTGCTCGCAGCCGAGCGAGTCGCGATGCGTGATCTCCCCGTCGAAGAGGTAGGTGACCGTCGACAGGCCGATGTGCGGGTGCGGCCGGACGTCCATCGACCGCGGCAGCGGCGGCCGCAGCGCCGCCGGTCCGATGTGATCGAAGAAGATGAACGGACCCACCATGCGCCGTCGCCCCGCCGGCAGCACTCGGCCGACCTCGAAGCCGCCGAGGTCGCGCCGCCGCGCGGGAACAACCAGCTCGATGTCGCCGCTCACTGGTCCACCCTCCGCGCTGCGCGCTCCGGGATGAGCGCTTCGGAGCGGCCGTGCGCTCTCATGCCAGGGCCTGCGCCAGCACGCGGACCACGTGCAGCGCTTCGCGCGCGCCGGTGGCGCGGGTGCCGTCGGCGATCTGGTGCCGGCAGCTGGTGCCGTCGGCGACGATGACCGTGTCGGCGCCCGCCTTGCGGACGGCCGGCAGCAGCGACTGCTCCGCCATCTTCATCGACACGTCGTAGTGCGCCGCTTCGTAGCCGAAGCTGCCGGCCATGCCGCAGCAGCTCGACTCGATCACCTCGACCTGCAGGTCGGGGATCAGCTTCAGCACCGCGACGACGGGCGGCATGATGTCGAAGGCCTTCTGGTGGCAGTGGCCGTGCACCAGCGCGCGCTTGTGCGGCAGCGCGCGCAGCGGCAGCTGCAGCCGCCCCGCGCCGTGCTCGCGCGCGAGGAACTCCTCGATCATCAGCGCGCGCGCCGACAGTTTCCGTGCTCGCGCGCCAGGAACTCCTCGATCATCAGCGCGCGCGCCGACAGTTTCTCCGCTGCGTCGCCCAGGCCCATCACGAGGAACTCGTCGCGCAGCGACAGCAGGCACGACGGCTCGAGGCCGACGACGGTCGCGCCGTTGGCCACGTGCGGCGCGAGCGCCTCGACCATCCGGCGCGCCTCGCGCTTCGCCTCGTCGACGAGGCCCGCGCCGAGATACGTGCGGCCGCAGCACAGCGGGCGGTCGCGTTCGGCGTCGCCCGCCGCGGCGCGTGCGACCGCGACGCGGTAGCCGGCCGCCTGCAGCACGCGCAGCGCCGCGTGCGCGTTCTCCGGCTCGTGGTAGTTGTTGAAGGTGTCGACCAGCAGCACGACATCGGGCGCGTCGTCCGCCGCGGCCTGCGCCGCCTTGCTCGACAGGAAGGTGTCGCCGCGCCACTGCGGCAGCGTGCGCTGCGCCGAAAGGCCCGCGATGCGTTCGGACAGGCGCGCCGCGCCCGGCAGCGCGTCGCGCAGGTTGGCGACGAACGGGAAGCGCGCGGCCCACGGCGCCCACTTCGGCATCGTCGCGACGAGCCGGTCCTTCAGCGTCAGCCCGTGCTTCTTCTGCCAGTGGTACGCGAACTCGATCTTCATCTTCGCCATGTCGACGCCGGTCGGGCAGTCGCGCTTGCAGCCCTTGCAGCTGACGCACAGCGCGAGCGCCTCGCGCACGGCCTCGTTGGCGAAGTCGGTGCCGAGCTGGCCCGACACCGCCAGCCGCAGCGTGTTCGCGCGGCCGCGCGTCGAGTGCTCCTCGTCGCGCGTGACGCGGAAGCTCGGGCACATCGTGCCGGCGTCGAACTTGCGGCAGTGGCCGTTGTTGTTGCACATCTCGACCGCCTTGGCGAAGCCCTGCGCCGGATCGCCGCCGGTGCCCGGCGCACTCACCTGCTCGGTCACCGGGTTCGCCTGCACGTTCCACGCCGACCAGTCGAGCGCGGTGTCGAGCTTCACCGGCGCGTAGCCAGCCGGATAGCGGAACAGGCTGGCGTCGTCCATCTTCGTGCCGCGGACGATCTTGCCGGGGTTCATCAGGCCGTCGGGATCGAACAGCGCCTTCACTTCCTCGAACGCACGCGTCAGCCGCGCGCCGAACTGCCACGCGACCCACTCGGTGCGCACCAGGCCGTCGCCGTGCTCGCCGGAGTACGCGCCCTTGTAGTGCCGCACCATCGCGGCGGCTTCCTCCGCGATCGCGCGCATCTTCTGCGCTCCCCCATTCGGCCCACCCTGCCGCATGTCGAGGATCGGGCGCACGTGCAGCGTGCCGACCGACGCGTGCGCGTACCAGGTGCCGCGCGTGCCGTTGCGCTCGAACACTTCGGTGAGCCGCGCCACGTAGTCGGCCAGGTGCTCGAGCGGCACCGCGCAGTCCTCGATGAAGGATACCGGCTTGCCGTCGCCCTTCATGCTCATCATGATGTTCAGGCCCGCCTTGCGCACGTCCCACAGCGCCTTCTGCGGGCCGGCCTCCGGCATCCGCACCACCTGCCCCGGCAGCCCGAGATCGCTCATCAGCGTGACGAGATCCTCCAGCCGGCGCCGCGGGGCGTCGGCATCCTCGCCGACGAACTCGACCAGCAGGATCGCGTCGGGCTCGCCGACCAGCGCCGCGTCGATGACCGGCCGGAAGGCGGGATTGCTGCGCGCCAGCTCGATCATCGTGCGGTCGACCAGTTCGACCGCGGCCGGCCCGAGCCTGACGATGTGCTTCGTCAGCTCCATCGCGCGGTACAGCGTCGGGAAACTGACGACGCCGAGCGCCTTGTGCTTGGGCAGCGGCGCGAGCTTCAGCGTCAGCGTGCGCGTCCACGCGAGCGTGCCTTCGCTGCCCACCAGCAGGTGCGACCAGTTGACGCTGCCGTCGGCCGTGTACGGGCGCTCGCTCTGCGGGTGGAAGACGTCGAGGTTGTAGCCGCCGACGCGGCGCATCACCTTCGGCACCTGTCGTTCGATCTCGTCGCGCTCGCGCTCGGCAATGCCGCGCAGGCCATCCATCAGCGCCTGCAGCCGCGGCGGCGCCCCGCTCATCTGCGCGTCGGGACCAAGCCACGCCTCGGTGCCGTCGGCGAGCAGCGCGTCGGCCGCGACGACGTTGTGCACCATGTTGCCGTAGAAGATCGAACGCGAGCCGCACGAGTTGTTGCCGGCCATGCCGCCGATGGTCGCCTGCGCCGACGTGCTGACGTCGACCGGGAACCAGACACCGTGCGGCTTGAGCCAGGCGTTCAGCGCGTCGAGCACGATGCCCGGCTCCACCGTCACGGTCATCGCGTCGCGATCGAACGCCACGACGCCGTTCAGGAACTTGCTGTGGTCGATCACGAGCGCCGCGCCCACGGTCTGGCCGCACTGCGAACTGCCGCCGCCGCGCGGGAGCAGCGGCACGCCGAGCTGGCGACAGACGTCGACCGCGACGCGCACGTCCTCGTGCGCGTGCGGGACCAGCACGCCGATCGGCTCGACCTGGTAGATCGACGCGTCGGTCGAATAGCGGCCGCGCGAAGCGCGGTCGAACAGCACTTCGCCCCGCACCGCGCCACGCAGCCGTCGCGCGAGTTCGTTGTCGCCGGGCGGGTGGAACACCAGCGGGCGGGCCAGGGGCGCGTTCATTCCGCGGCCTCCGCGTTCAGCGCGTCCCGCTCCGCGCGCCGGCCTTCGAGCACCGCCTGGCACTTCTCCTGCAGGTGGTGCCGCAGGATGGCGCCGAGCCGCGCGCCGTCGCGGGCCTCGAGCGCCTCGACCATGTCCGCGTGTTCGCGCGCGGCCTTGTCCCACTTCTGCTGGTCGAAGTTCGAGCGAAAGCGCAGGTTCTCGATGCGCTGGTTCAGGTTCGAGTACACCTGCGTCAGCAAGGCGTTGCGCGCCGCCCGGTTGATGCACTGGTGGATCAGCCGGTTGAACCGGTAATACGCCGGCAGGTCGCGGCGTGCGTGGCACGCGAGCATCTCGAAGGTCAGTGCCTTCACCTCGGCGACCTCCCCCGGCGTCACTTGGCGGCACGCGAGTTCGCCGGCGAGTGCCTCGAGCGCACCCATCACTTCGAAGCTCTCGCGGATGTCGTCGTCGGACAGCGAGACGACCTGCGCGCCGCGATTGGGCTGCAGTTCGACCAGATGCTCGGCGGCGAGCAGGCGGAACGCCTCGCGCAGCGGCGTGCGCGACGCGCCCAGCCGGTCGCACAGCGCGCGCTCGTTCAGGCGCGTGCCGGGCGGCAGTTCGCCCTCGATGATCATTTCGCGGAGGCGGTCGGCGAGCGCGTCGGCGAGCGTCGAGGCGCCGCCGGCAGCCGCTGGCGGGGCCAGCGGGACCGGGGTCAGGTTGTCTGGTGCGTTCACTTTGGTATACCGAACAATGCGTACAAGGAAAACGCCCAACCGGTCATCGGGACGGCGCTTTCACGTATTTCCGCTCTGAGAAAGCATAGTCCCGCGCCAGCACACCGGTTGGCCGGGCTTGCGGCCGACCGCGGGATTTGGTTAGGATGCGTTTTGTATACCAAATCGGGCCGCCCGGCCAGACTCCATGCTCGAACTCGACAGCCATCATTCCGGTCGCCACTTCCTGCAGATTCCCGGACCGACCAATGTCCCGGACCGCGTGCTGCGCGCGATCGACCATCCGACGATCGATCACCGCGGCCCCGAGTTCGGCAAGCTCGGCAAGACCGTGCTCGCCGGGATGAAGAAGGTGTTCCAGACCGAGCAGGACGTCATCATCTATCCCGCGAGCGGCACCGGCGCGTGGGAGTCGGCGCTGGTCAACACGCTGTCGCCCGGCGATCGCGTGATGATGGCCGAGACCGGCCAGTTCGCGACGCTGTGGAAGAAGCTCGCCGAGCGGCTGCAGCTTGTCGTGGACTTCCTGCCCGGCGACTGGCGCCAGGGTGTGGCGGCGAGCGAGATCGAAAAGCGACTCCGCGCCGACACGGGACACGCCATCAAGGCGGTGTGCGTCGTGCACAACGAGACCTCGACCGGCGTGACGACGAACGTTCCGTCGATCCGCGCCGCGATCGACCGCGCCGGCCATCCCGCCCTGCTGCTGGTCGACACCATCTCGTCGCTCGGCTCGATCGACTACCGCCACGACGAGTGGGGCGTCGACGTCACGGTCGGCGGCTCGCAGAAGGGCCTGATGCTGCCGCCGGGGCTGTCGTTCAACGCGGTCAGCCGCAAGGCGATGGACGCCTCGGCGAACGCGAAACTGCCACGTTCCTACTGGGACTGGAAGGAGATGCTGGCGGCGAACGCCACCGGCTACTTCCCGTACACGCCCGCGACCAACCTGCTCTACGGCCTGCACGAGGCGCTCGACATGCTGTTTGCCGAGGGCCTGCCCAACGTCTTCGCGCGCCACGACCGCTTCGCCGAGGCGACGCGGCGCGCGGTGCGCGCCTGGGGCCTCGAGATCCTGTGCGTCAACCCGGCCGAGTACAGCTCGTCGCTGACCGCGGTGCTGATGCCCGAGGGCCACAACGCCGACGCGTTCCGCAGGATCGTGCTCGAGCGCTTCAACATGTCGCTCGGCCAGGGCCTGGGCAAGGTGTCCGGCAAGATCTTCCGCATCGGCCACCTCGGGTACTTCAACGACCTGATGCTCTGCGGAACCTTGGCCGGGGTCGAGATGGGCCTGGCGCTCGCCGGCGTGCCGCATCGCAAGGGCGGCGTCGACGCCGCGATGGCCTACCTCGCGGAAGCGCCGGCGGCTGAAGTCGCGCGCGCGGCCTGACACACGCAACGAAGAGAGAAGAAGAAAGAAGAGGCGGCGGGTTTGTCCGTACCCGGCGCCAGGGAAGATTCAGGACACCAGAGACGAGACAGAAGAGAAAACTAAGGAGACAACGATGACCTTCACCAAGACCGCGTCGCACCGCCGCACCTTCCTCCAGACCGCCGTGGCCGTCGCGCTGTCGGCCGGGCTGTGGGGAACCGCCAGCGCCCAGCAGGAGATCAAGATCGGTCACGTCGGCGAGCCCGGCTCGATCTTCCAGAAGAGCGCGGACGAGTTCGCGCGCCGCGCCAACGCCAAGCTCGGCGGCAAGGCGAAGGTCGTCGC